>Ga0190272_10000064_pt1 | contig 77726 bp, 92 predicted proteins | sample Popmic504T_FD_133746 | JGI IMG/M metagenome (GOLD analysis project Ga0190272, IMG submission 133746) | Populus adjacent soil microbial communities from riparian zone of Shoshone River, Wyoming, USA - 504 T | ecosystem: Environmental > Terrestrial > Soil > Riparian zone | place: USA: Wyoming... | reverse complement strand
ATCAAGGCAAGGTGCGTCCCGGCTTTGAAGGGAAGGTCTTCTATGTCTGGTTCGATGCTCCCATCGAGTATATCGGCGCATCCATGGAGTGGGCTGACGCGACCAGGAATGATTGGAAGCGATGGTGGCGCGAGGATGAAGGCGCCGCAGATGTGCGTTACATCCAGGTCATGGGCAAGGACAACGTTCCCTTCCACACCGTAGGCTTTCCCGTAACCCTCTTTGGCTCTCGAGAACCCTGGAAGGTAGTGGACTACATCAAGGGTCTTAACTGGATGAACTACTACGGAGGCAAGTTTTCCACCTCCGGGAATCGCGGCATCTTCATGGACCACGCGCTGGAGATCCTTCCTGCTGACTACTGGCGCTGGTACCTCCTCGCCAATGCTCCCGAATCGGACGACTCGAATTTCACCTGGGAACATTTTCAAACCACCGTAAACCACGATCTGGCCGATGTTCTGGGCAACTTCGTCAACCGGATCGCTAAGTTCTGCACCGCGCGCTTTGAAGGACGCGTGCCGGACAAGGGTGAGGATGGCGCCCTCGAGGCCGAGACGACCGCCGCTCTCGAGAAAAAGCTCACGATTCTGACTGGGTATATGGAAGCGATGGACTTTCGTAAATCCGCCAATGAGCTGCGATCAATGTGGGTCCTTGGAAATGAGTACCTTCAGAAGGCCGAGCCCTGGAAGAGAATCAAAACCGATCCGGTCTCCGCCGGAGTATCGATCCGCTACGCTCTCAATCTCGCACTTGTCTTCGCGGCGCTCGCTCAGCCATTCATTCCTGAGACGTCAGCTAAGATCTCACGCGCGCTGAGCAACACCGATTCAACATACCTTTGGCCAAAGACTCTCGCCGATCAGTTATCCCAACTCACTCCTGGGGCGCCGATCACGGTGCCCGAGGTCCTGTTCGCCAAGATCGAGGATACGCAGATCGCGGAGTGGTCGACGCGTTTCGGCGGGGGCCAATAATAGGAGTGCGAAACGCGAGTTGATGGCAAACCACCGATGACTCAGGTCTCCTTCCCCGCCGGAGAATGGAGAAAAATAGTCTGTCCAACCGCCAGTTGACCGATGCGAGTGACCGATCCGTAGATTCCGGCGTTGTTCTGGTTCGCACCAACGACCGCCTTCATTACTTCTGGAGCAGGACTGGCTGAGTCGGGATCAAAGTTCACCATCGAGCACCGAATATCGCGCATGGTGACGGTGATGGCCGGGGCGTCGTCCCCCTCGCCGAATGAGAGCACGCTGCCCACCCACTCATCCTCCTGGAATGGAACGGGTCGGTGTAAGCGAACCAGAACATTCGGCCGAAATCGTCGCACGTCCGTGTTCCGCCCTGCGAGTCGTCCGATCTCGCGCACCGTGTCTGAGGCGATCACGGAGAGGCTCCCGTCATCGAAGATGCCATGCTTCAACTGCATCATCTCCACGGGAGCACCATGCCGCCGTCCGACCTCCGCGGCCAGGTCCTCTCCGAAGACAGCCATCTCTTCGCCATCCGGGGTGCGAACATGCGTAGGAAGGTTTCCTTGAGTACTGTCTTCACGGCGGTGCGGAGTAAACAGGAGCAGGTCGGGAAGCTTGGTTGCTGTTAGCCATGGCATCCCACTGCGGTCACCAAGCCGCCGGAAGGCGAACCGCCTGTCACCCTCGAGGCCGTGCCAGCCCAGGTTGGCTACCTCGAGTCTCTCGCCGGCCATGGACTTCACGGGATACCGCAAGAGCGCCTCCACCTGTCCGATTTCTATAGGCATGTTTAGCTTCATCGATTGGTCGGATGTCATTCGGGTGGCGGCTTTAGCGTCGGAGAATATCCCGTGCCCTTCCAGAAATCTGGGGGCATGTCCAACACTGGCTTACCGATCCAACCGCGTGCGACCTCGACAAAGTACGCGCTGCCATCAGGAGCCGGATGGTATTTGACACTGTTGAGCGCGATTCGGTCCCACTCCCCGGTAAAACGAAGCTCGCGGAGCGACTCTGGATAGCGACCATGCCGCACCTTATGGAGCTCGATGAGCGCGACCGTGGTCTTCAGATGTTGATCACCAAATTTGTTGTCGAACGGTCGCGTGATTCCAGACGCGGTAACGTAGCGGATCAGCAGGAAAATGCTGACCGCACCGATGACGACAAATGAACAAACAATCGCGATAACGATTTTTGCTGCGCGACGGCTGCGCCTGTGCGTCTCGAGTGGAAGCGGAGGCTGAGACATCTAACGAGACAAAGATGGGCGATGGCCACCGAAAACGCGCGTGGACCGGAGTGAAAGTGGACTCGTCCCGCAAAACGCGAACGGGCAGCGGGTGGCCATTCGCTCAACGGCCTGGTTAGGCCTTGGCGTCATTACGATATTAATGGTCATGGAAAATCGCAGCGTCCTGATATCCCTGAACCCGATCGTCTCCGTCCAGATGGACGCAGACACTACAATAACGCCAAGCCTGCCAATACCAAAGCTCACGATGGTTATGGGCGACATTATTGTCAGACTGTGGCGGGCCGAGTAGTGCGATGACTTCCTGTTCCTCATGCCCACCTGAATTGCCGCAAGTCCATCAGCTGGAACACAGTGAGGAGAAAAGTAGGCGGTCAGCGCCAACCAGATAGCGGCGGCAGCTCCAACCACGATCGCTGTGAGAATCATGATCGATACAGGCCGCGGTATGCGGCGACTTCTCTTGTCCTGTCCAGCCTCCACTTAGAGCATCACTTTACGATCGTCACTTTCACGGTCTCGACCGGCAGGTCGTTGACGTAAAATTCGACGCGGTATTTGCCCTCGGCCCAGCCGTCGGGGGGCCGCCCCAGGGTGAAGCGCGCACTGGCATCGGGGGCGGGTGCAACGGACTCAGTTTCGTCGATGACGAAGTTGGGTTCCACCAGATCGCCGACGTCCTCCGCGACCCAGGTGACCCGCACGGTTCCGTCTGCGGGAAGGTCGTGGCCCTGCCAGCGGACGTAGATGTTTGCCACGTCGGATTTGAATTCGGTCTTTAGTCCGCCGGCCGGATCGCTGGAGACTTCCACCGTGAGTTTCTTGGGCGGCGGGGTGGTTTGCTCCTCGGGAGTTGCCGTCGGGGCCGAAGCCGTCGCCATGGGCGTAACGGCGGCAACCGGTGTGGGAGACGGGGGCTGCTCGGTGGGTCTTGGCGCCGCGGCGGAAGGAGATGCTACGGGTTTCGCGAGAACTTCGCTCACCTTACTCAAATCGAGGGTTACGCGTTGCATCATCCCGGGCCCTCGCAGCACGGTTGTTTCCTTCACAATCCCCGTTCCGGGAACGAACCAACGATCAAACTTGATCGACATGAGCGACGAACCTTCGCATTGAACATGAAAGGCCCGGAACCGCCCAGCCGGGACGGTCACGTTCTCTTCGGCGATGGCGGTGCAACTCTGATGCGTAATGATCCCCGCTACTTCGTTCTCCACCTTCCAGGCAGCTCCGACTTTCAAAGGCCCCGCGATGATCGGTTCCGGTGGATTCAATTTCGTAACTTTTCCATCTTTCCCGCTGCGAGCGACACACGTGATGCTTTTCTCGTCCACGGCCACCAACTCGGTCTTGGTCACTACGTTCCCAGCGAGGGTCTCAAGTTTCACGACCTCTTTGCCATCGAAGACTTGCCTGCCGGCGCGGACCGTGACCACCGTGCGGGCCGGCGCGCCGCCCGTGAGCGTCTCGGTCGAATCATATTCCCAAGTGGTACCTTCACCGGTCGGCAGGAGTGGCTCGGCGCGAATGGAAATGGCCGCCAGAACGACCGCGGCGGCAAGAAATGAGCTTCGCATGCGGCCTCAACTCTTATCCAGTCGGCTGCGCTTGGCCAGCGGTGAGATGGGGGAGTCTCTCCCACTCGTGCTCGTGCTCGTGCTCGTGCTCCTGCTCGACCCCCGTACCCCTCGATTACGATCACGAGCACGAGCACGAGCACGAAGAGTAGGAAGGGAGAGAGAAAACCGGAGTCTACGGGGCTCGAACCCGCAACCTCCGCCGTGACAGAATAGTTTTTCTCATAGGTTTTGTCACACTGGCACCGTCACACTCGGTATGAGCACGGCCACCGTCACCACCGGGACGTTCAAGGAGTTCGTCCGCCAGAACGTGAAGTCTGAGGCCAGCGGGAAGCAGGCGTATTTCTTGGCGGTCCAGATCGTTTTGGACAACGGCTTTTCGCGTGAGGCCAAGCAATCCTTCCCTCAGATGCGCGTCGATTTCTCGGAGCTCAGCCAGATCAGTTGGGCCAGGCGGTTGCAATGCTGGTTCAACAACAACCTGGCGCCGGCCGAACAGAAGATGTTTCTGACGACTGAATTTATATGGCCTTAAACCCTGCACTCTGCCCTCACCAACAGCCGCTCGGGTACTGCAATTCGTGCAGCCCAAAAAACTTCCTTCCAATGCTCCCGATGTCAGACCTGGGGTATGCGAACGGGTGGTCAGAGACTCCGGCGGTTGTGGAGAAGTGCAATCACGCCCCGGAGCGGAAGAAGATCGGCAACTGTCTGCACGAAGTGAAGTGCGACATCTGCAATTACAAATACAAGGTGGACTCAGGAGGATAAAACGAATGAAGGTCAGCGAAGAATTTCCGTCCCAGTACCTCGAGGCTGCCGACCTGCAAGGCCGCGAGGTCACGGTGACGATCGAGAGCACCGACAAACAAAAGGGCGTGAAAGGTCGGGACGGTAAGCCGTTCGACGCCCGCGTTCTGTTCTTCAAAGGGAAGAAGAAAGGTATGTGCGTCAACAAGACCAACGCTAAACGGATTCGGGATGAGCTCGGGCTGGGCGATGACATGGACACCTGGATTGGGCATTCGATCACGATTCATCCGACGACCTGCAATGCTTTCGGGAAACCGAATACGCCCTGCATCCGGGTGAAGGTGCCGAGCGTGGGAGGGGTGAAGTGAAATTGAACGACGAACTTAAAAAACCCATCGGAAGGTTGATAGGCGTTGCGCGAGCCATGAAGGCGTTGCTCCGTGAATGCGAGAAGTTACAGGCGAAGGTGTCACGTAAGGGAGGGGTGAAGTAATGGGTTCCCTGCACCTGAGCAGACACGAAGCGTTAGTACGACGATTTGGGGTAAAATACCGCGCTGAACGATCCGGCTTTTTCGCGGCCCTGTTCCGAGAACTTTCAAGCCAGTTCGACATGGTTAAAGATGAATTTCCTAAATCACTGAAATGGTACCGACCGGATTTATTTCTCATCGACGCCCCTGCAAGATTGGTCACGATTTGGGAAGTCGAGGATTGTTCCCCACTGAAGCAATCGCAGATCGATCAATACGATTCACTCCGATGGTTTATTGGAGATGCGTGCGAGTGGAAAACGGATCTAAGAGTAATTGACCGCTACGGGAATGAGAACCTGATGGATGTCGTGCATGTAGTTCCCGGCGGCCCGTTCGAAGTCGTTACAAAGGATTTTGCCGAGGCGGCGTGGGAAGCGTGTAAGGCAAGGGCTTCACGCAAGCCTCAAATGAGCAGCCGCGAAGCCGCCGCGCTCGTGACATTTTAACTAGGACGCTCATAAACATGACCTTCACCGACACACCCGAAACGAAGCTGGTCCCGAATCTTCCTTTCGCAGATTACTGCCACGCGCTCGGGGTGAATCAGAGCGGTCTGCGCTTGTTCGATTATGACCTTGGCGGATGCCCGGCGCTGTATCATTGGTCAACGCTGCATCCTGATGAGGACAAGGATTCAAGGGCGTTGCGGGATGGGCGCCGGTATCACCATTTTGTTTTGGAGCCGGATTCATTCGATCGCGTCTATGCGTTGCGAACCAAGGCCATCGAGGATGAGCTATTCGAGAAGGCCAAAGAGGACAAGGCCTGCAAGGCAAAGGGGTTCTCGACCAAGCTAAAGGTGTACGAGGAATGGAAGGCCAAGACTCAGGCGATGGGGCTTGAGATAATCACCCAGGCCGAGGCGGACGTTCTTCAGGAGATGCGGCGCGCTCTCATGCTCAACAGCGAGGTCTTTGAGGAACTCGGGGCGTGCAAGTCGGAGCAGCTTGAAGTCTCCGCGTTTGCCGGGTTCGAGTTTCAACGTGGGGCGCATCAGGGTCGCAAGATGCAGTTGAAAGCGCGGTTCGATATCGTTCCGGTAGGAGACGCGCTGATTGACCTGAAGACGGCACGCACAGCGCACCCGCGGCAGTTCGCTCGGCAGGCGTGGGAACTCGGCTACGATATCCAGGCGGCACTCTACAGCGACGTGGCGAACGCGAACGGGCTCGGCAAAAAGCGGTTCGGCTTTCTGGCACAAGACAAGTTCCCTCCATACCTGAGCTGCATTCATTGGGTGAACGGGTGGCTGGGGCATGGTCGGCAGAGGTACACGAAGATCCTTTCTGACTTGGCGGACGCGATCACGAACGACCGCTGGCCGGGGTACGAGTCAGGGGAACTTGAGCCGCCCAGCTACGCGATGAACGAAATAGAGGCGGCAGCGTGATGCACGGATCTCAAACCGTGTCGTTCTCTGTGGCTGGAAGTGCGCGTATTGAAACAGAACCCCTGTTGATTACGATGGCTGATTGGATCGCATTGGACCGGCAGCCCCCGGTCCCGCCGTTCGCGTTGGGTCAGTGGCGTGACGTCGAAGGCACGAACCTTTTCCTTTACGCATCGATTGAGCGCCTGGGATTTGCGGAATGCCGAGGGATATGGCCGGTCACTGAAAAACGATTAGCTCTCTGTTGGTGGAGGAGTCACGACCTGCCATGACTGAGGTAAGATTTTTCGTTGCGGGAATTCCTGCCCCGGGTGGGTCCAAGAAGGGTTTCGCCATCAAGAAGGGTGGCGTCTACACGGGCCGGGTTGCGATTGTCGATGCCGGTGGAGAGCGCACGAAGAACTGGCGGCAAGATGTGGTGGCCGCAGCGTTCCAGGCAATGAAGGCGGCTGACCTTGCTCCGTTCATCGGCCCGATTGAATTGGAACTGTTCTTCAAATTGCAGCGCCCCAAGTCTCACTTCCGCTCAGACGGTATCAGCCTGAAGCCAGGAGCCCCGTCACACCACATTATCCGGCCTGACTGCGGTAAGCTGGCCCGGAGCACGACCGACGCCTGTACGGGGATTCTGTGGCGGGACGATGCCCAGATTGTGGTGGATCACGGAGAGAAGGCGTTCAGCGATCGGCCTGGGTGTTGGGTGGTTGTGAGGGAGGCTGGCAAATGAAACCGCGCCGACCCTACCGCCCCCGTGTCTGGAGTCGCAACGCACACTTGCAGTTGCCGAAGATCAGGCAGTTGAAAGAGGCGGTGAGAAATGGCGGTAAGGCCGAGAATATTCTAACCGGGAATGAGCAAATTGAGCCGCAGAGAGTGAATCTGCCGAGAGGATGAATTATGAACGAGACGTTGACGATTGAATTTAGCGAGCTGGGCTTGTTGACGGTTGAAGGCGTCAGTGTGTCTGTCGCGTTTCTAAAGAAAGTGCTCAACGATCCGCCGACCGACAGGCTGATAAGCGTCAAGCGGGTAGGGAACAATCTCGTATTCGAGAGCTTCACTAACGCGCAGGCTTGCGAGAACTTTTTTAAAGAATTGAAACAGAATTGACATGCGAACTGAATTCGCATAAATGAGAAACGCTAGTGCCGGTGTCAGAACCGGATTGCAGAATATGGAACAAGCCTTACACTTTCATCGCCGCTCGGGAGAGAGCACGGGTGTTGAAGTCCGTGCTTTCGGGTTCGTCGTTCTGCAAACCTTTCTGACCCCGAGCGGCATCTTTTTGCCATAGAACTAGCTCGTAATCACCGGGAGGAATCGAGTATGTCGGCCGACCGGGGAACGCAATGCAGGCGCACAGGGCCTTGCGACGGCGAGAACGAGACACTCGCTATGAGGTATGATCCCGCCGAGGGAGGGCTGACGACTCGGAACAGGATGGAACCGGACTCTGCGGAGGGTGAACGGCGAGTGAAAATCGCGAAAACACCTAGCTATCTTCTTCTGTGCACTGCTTTTCTGGCGCTTCGCGTCAGGGAGGAGCGACGGGTACTTTAACGGCGGGGAAGAAAGGAATCAGGGAATATGGCGGGGCGAAAACAGAGTACGTTCAGAGTCAAAGGGGTGGAAGTGAAGACGTGTCCCTTTTGCTGCGAGCGTCCGATTCTGATGGATGTGGGCGATGAGAACAAGGCGCTGATGATCGCGTGCATGGACTGAAGGCTGCGTGAATCCGAGCCTGAGCTATTACGACCGCGAATTTGCGGTGAAACTTTGGAACTGGCGCAAACCGTTTCCGAAAAAGGTAAAGGAGCAAGCGTGAGTTACCGACCCATCACTGACATTTGGTTCCTGGCCCGGGCGAAATTGAAAGGTGGGCGAAAATATTACGGAGCCTATCTTGGTGGCTTCCCTGAACGTGCCCGCGTGCTTCTCGGTGCCTCAATAAACGAGCCAGTCTTGCATGTCTGCGGAGGGATGGCCCGTCATTACCCTTATCCGGCAGGCTTCGGGGAGAGTTCAGACATGACGCTGGACATTGATCCGGCAACCGACCCGAATTTTTTGCAGGATGCACGCGATCCGTTTCCGAGAAGGCAGAATAAATGGGACTGTCTGCCGTGGAGAGCCATTCTAATTGACCCTCCTTATTCAGAGGCCGACGCGGACAAGTATGCAGCGGGAGCAGCCGTCTACCCGACTCCAAACACGCTCGTTAGGAATGCGCTGGCTGCGCTTGCCGTAGGTTGTCGGGTCGGGCTGATCCATTATTCACTGCCAGCACAGCCGAAGAACGCCAAATTTATCGCGGCAATCGGAATCCTCTGCGGATTCAACAACCGCATTCGATGCTTTTCAGTATTCGAGAAGCGCTCCGAACTCCAATGAAACTCGACCGCATAGCCGAACTCGAAACCCTTGCCTTATCTGGCACGCAGGGAAAAAAGTCGGACGCAATCCGCGAATGCCTGGGAGAGATCCAGCGCCTACAGGCCCGCAAGGAAGCAGCGAAAGGCCCGAGCCTCCACGACGTCATGGTCTACGCAGAAGAGATCGGGTTGAACTCAGGTGAGCCCGAAAAGTTCTTCGACCATTTCAAGGCCAGGGGGTGGAAGATGGGGCGAACGGCGTCGGCGCCGATGCGTGATTTCAAGGCGGCGATGAGGAATTGGAAACGCAACTGCACTCCCGTCAATGGGACGCCAAAACCGACGAACACGTATGGCGTCGGGTAAATCTCTCCCGGCCGACATTGAAGCAGAACGCGGGCTCTTGAGCTCGATGATGCAGGGCGGGGCGGATGCGATCGCCGCGGTTCAGCATCGAATCAAAGATGATGGCCGTGAATGGTTCGCAACCCCCGTTTACGTGACGGTCTACAACGCATTGATCGACGATTGGCAGCAAGGCCACCCGTTCGACCTTATTCTGTTCACGGGGAAGCTGAGAGACGCGCAGTTGCTCGAGGCGATCGGTGGAGTGTCCGGCGTCACCGCCATTTTCACTGAGGTCCCCTCCCCTGCGAACCTCATTGGATATCTGGAACGCATGGCAGAAAAGCGCTGGTTGCGCCACGTCTATCGTATCGGCGAGACCATCAAGACAGCGGCAATCGACGACCAGGACGATGTGGCGGGCGTCCTGCGCACCGTGGAAGCCTCTCTATTGCGCATCGTGAGCCGAGACGGGAAATCAAAGAGCCGCAACATCCGGCGCATTGTGGGTGACATCATCGAGAACATGAGCGATCCCGAAAAGATTCTGGGCATCTCAACCGGCTTCTCGACCCTCGATGAACAGGTGGGCGGATTGGCGGAAGGGGCAAAGATCGTTTTGGCCGGCCTGATATCAGGTGGGAAAAGCGCTTTCGCACAGTGCATGGCGGCATCTTTGGCGGTGACCCGCAACATCCCGACCGCGATATTCTCTTTCGAGATGAGCGCTGAACAGGTGGCGCAACGCATCATCCAGATTCGGAGCGAGACGGCCGTTCGCAAGATCGCACGTCAAGAAGCGACGTTCTTTGAAACAGAGGCGTTCAGCAAAGCGGCCACGGAACTCGCCGAGTCCCCGTTGTGGATCATCGAGGAACGTCTGGACATCGCCGGGATTCGGTCGCGCTGTCTGCAACTGAAGCCGCGAATAGCGATCATCGACTATCTGCAAATTGTGCCAGAGCGAAAGCAGCGCGGAGAGAACACGACCGACAAACTGGACCGGATGAGCGCCGAAACAAAACAGATCGCTCACGACCTGGGAATGACGGTCATCGAGCTCTCCCAGCTCACGGTCGACGAGAAGACCGGCAAGGCGAAAACGCGAGGATCTCAGGGTATCACAGCCGATTCAGACCAGCTTTGGGTAATCGAGGGTGGCGAAGGCGAGGACGAATCAAAACCGATGATTCAGAAACAGATCAAGATCGCGAAGCAGCGGGACGGCGGGAGGCAGGCGGTGCCGTTCAACTTCGTGAAAGAGATCACTAAATTCAGGCAGCGAAAACAATCTGCGAATTGATACAGAATCTTGTTGACTTGAAACGGAAAACCGTTAATCTCGCGAATTATGAGTGAAGTGAGTGGACCGGGGCTGGCGATGGTGATTAAACCGACAATGACACTACGAGATTATTTCGCGGCGCATTGCCCATCTGATCTGGCGAAATGCAACGTACAGTCTGATGCCGAGAAAATCGCCGGACCATATCCCCCAGATGAAGATTTTCCGGCACAACTCATTTGGAACAATAAAGTCGAAGCTTTTCTGCGATACGCCTACGCGGACGCTATGCTGCACGAGCGTCTTACAGACAGGTTCCCGAATTCAGCAATAGAGTCGGCAGTTAAGTCATTCACGAAAAAAAGTCCAAGAGAGTGGCAACTTCTATTAACGCCTAGCGGTGAGGTTCAAGCGGCAATTCGGGTAACCGATGCTCGATACGTTTGTGTCGGCACCGTGCACGTTCGCGAAGTCCTACCATGACACCTCTCCAAAAATGGCTCCGCTGGCAGTTGGTAGTAATCCTGCCCATACTCGGGCTGATACTGGCCGCGCTTCTCTTAATCAGGCTCGGGTGGAGTCCAGGCCGGCAGCATGATATTGCGACAGAATTTAAGGAATACCGCGCTTCGCGTCACAGTGCGGTGGAGTGGAGATGAGATACTTTATCCACGTCCTAATGCCGCTGGGGTTTTTCATCTTCGGCTTTATGCGGCTGTTAATCTGTGACGATTGGCCCCGTTTTGCCGCCTACGCATCCGCCTCAATGTTGATGCTGGGCACGTCAATCGTCGCCAAGCTGTACGGATTAACATGAGCGCCGACACCCTCACATCCCTCTTGAACCGCTGCACCGCCATCATCAAGGCGAAGATCGTCACCGTGAAGGCATTGGCCGAGGACATCGGAGAGCACCCCGTGCGCGTGTCTGAATGGGTGATGCAGCGAACATTCGAGCCTCGGGGATCGGTGGCGATGAAGCTGCACGGCTGGGCTGAGAAAATGACGATTCGAATTGCGATGCTCGACCACGAAATTCAGCAGCGCTACCGAAGGGAATACAAGAAGGCGAACGCCCGCTTTCCCGTCAACGGGAGGAATTGAAACATGGGAGATCAACTCGCTACCCCCTTACACTGGCCGATTAGCTGGCCCCGCACGGCCCCGCACGCAAGAGAGAGTGGCGCATTCAAAGGAACCTTTGATTCAATACGTAGAGAGTTGGTACACGAGATTAATCAAATTGCCCTCGGACCACAGGCACGAACTCATATCCTCAGCAGCATAGTCATTTCCACGAATCTGCCATTGCGTCGAGACGGCTACCCGAGCGCCAGCGGGCCGCGGCCAACAGATCCCGGTGTGGCCGTCTATTTCACTAGGAAAAAGCAGGCAGTTTGTTTCGCCTGCGACAAATACAACGAAGTCTGGAAGAACATGCGGGCCATATCGAAAACCATTGAGGCGATGCGTGGAATCGAACGGTGGGGCAGTTCTCAACTGCTCGACAAGGCGTTTTCGGGGTTTGCGGCACTTCCGCCAAAGAGCGGGCCTGATTGCTGGGAGACGCTCGACATTCCTCCGAACTCGCCAGAGCAAGTGATTCTGGACGCATACCGCCGAAAGGCCCGCGAAGCCCACCCCGACAACGGCGGCACGCACGAACAATTTATTTCCATAACCTCAGCAAAGGACATCGCCCTTGCGACGATGAAACACGCAGCATGAAACCACCATCAGAAGAATCAGGCACGCTCGACATCTCAGGCATTCTAAACCAGGGAGAGTTCGAATGGGGGATCGTGAGCGCCACGGGGATGGTGTTCAAAGACGAAACCCCCGAGTCAGAGTGGAAGCGATACACCGAGGATCTCTGCCGACTTTACGAGAACACGGGCAAGCGGAGCGCCCAGGCCGCCATGATGCTCGGGGACGCTCTGCGGTTCGGCGAAGAGAAGTTCGGTGAGCGCTACGCAGACGTGATCGATGCGACCCGGGACTATATGCGGACGATCGGGATTAAGACCCTGCAAAACTGGCAGTGGATAGCGGGCAAGATCGCTCCCAACCGGCGCCATGCGAATCTATCGCTCGCTCACCATGAAGCGGTGGCGAGGCTGCCGGCTGATGAGCAGGACAAATTCCTGGCGAAAGCCGAGGAAGAGGCCATGACCGTGAAGGAACTGCGCGGGACGATCCGTGAAGCGCACCCCGGCAAGCCTCGGAAATCAAAGAGCGTGACCAAGCTTGATAACGAGCAGTCCGCGCTTCAGAAGATGATCGACGTTTCCAACTGGTTGAGCGAACACGCGGCCGAGATTAACGCGAAATGGAAGGCGCCGCTCGAGAAGGCCCATCTTGTGTATCGGCGGAAGTGGCAGAACGGGAGGGGGCGCAAGTGATAAACAATTACCCCATTTGGCAATTCTGGGTCTACACCATGTGCGTTTTGGGAGTGGGATTCTTCTTGTGCCTAATGACGCGAAAATGAAAAAGAAGCCCAACAAGCGCGTGACCCCACGGGCAGCAAGCCTCACCCGCATAGCCAAGACCCTCCGCATCAGGGCCATCGCATACAACCGAATGGCTCGGGCTTCAATGAAGGCCAAGGATGTGCGTTCTCAAGATCATTGGTACACGCGATCAATGGTCTGCCGTGACCTGGCATCCGAGTTCGACAACGAAGCACGGACACTGAGGGCGCAGAGGTAGGGTATGGCAAGGCGTCTACATACACGCGGCGCATACGCAGAGGACGGCAAAGCCCGTAGGCTAAAGGTGCGTGAGGAGGCTGGGCACCGCTGCATCAGGTGCCACCATCCATTCGAAACAGGGAAGCATGGCAAGGGAGAGTGGACCCCGTGCGACAAGCAATGCCAACATGGTGGACCAGTGAGGCTGAATACCAGGGCGCACACTGGCACGGTTGAAGCACAATGGCGCATCCTGACGGTCCACCACTTCGATGGCGACAAGGCGAACGACGCATGGTGGAACACGTTAGCGCTCTGCCAGCGCTGTCACCTGACCATCCAGTCGCGAGTAGATCCCGACATCCCTTTCTTCCTCGAGCACTCCGAATGGTCTAAACCCTACGTGGCTGGCTTCTATGCGTGGAAGTACGAAGGGCGCTTGATAACGAGAGAAGAGGCGGCAGCCCGCGAGGCCGAGTTGCTCCAATACGAAAGGCGGGTCCTTCCGTAAGTGTCCACTGTAGAGCAGGTTCCGTAACGCCCACTTTTTGTAGTTAGCGACAAAGCGTAAAAATGAGCCACTCACCCAAATTAGCCCAGCGACACCCGGTTCGGTTCGTGGCGAGCGAATTGGCAGTGGATCGAATGGCCTTGCAGCGGCGCCTGAAGACGGCCGGCGTGGACTATTCGAAGGGGATCTTGTTCCGAGAAGCGTTCGAAGTGCTGACGGCGAAGGCAGATCGCGATGCAGACCGGGACCGGCAGAGGAAGGCCGAGGCGGACACCGCGGAGATCACAGCGGCCGAGAAGCGCGGGACGTTGATGCTGAAGTCGGATGCCGCGGCGATGTGGGCTGATGTGACGATCGAGGTCCGCAGGGTGATTCAGTCGAGGAAGGAATGGGACTCCGCGAAACTCCTGGTCGAATTGGCGAAGCTGAAACCTGATTCATGAACACCCCAAGCAACCCCGTCCACTCTCTTACCGAGAGACTGGAGGAAATTGAGAAGCGAGCGAATGCAGCGACGAAAGGGCCGTGGGGAACAGGCGGGATTTTCAGTCCCGGCACAAAGGCTGAGTGGCAGCAAATTTGGAGTACCACTCCGAAGGGCCTTCAAAGCGGAGACATACTGGCAACCCGAATAGCTCCGGTAAACGCCGCTTTCATCGCCGCCTCCCGAACAGACATTCCTGCACTCGTTAAAGCGGTGCGCTACGGGCGAGAATGCTTCGTGAACCAAGTAGGTGCAGACAGCCCTATCCTTGTTTTTTATGATCGAAAGGTCGCCGCCCTCCTCTCCAATGAAGCAGCGGAGGAGCAAAAGACTTCGGGATTACCGGGAGGCGTTTAAAAAATGAGCGAAACACCACAGATTGCCTCAACCGTAGATTCCGTTATCGGAAGCAACCCTCCGCGCGATGGTCGCGAGTGGTATTGTGACTGCGCTCGATGCGGCTCGGACATCTATTGGGAAAGTTGCGGGGGGTGTGACGGCGAAGGGCGAACCGCACCCGGTGAACTCCACGAAGAAGATCCGCTCTGGTACGATCCAGACGATACCGAGCCTTGTCACCAATGCGGCGGCGAGGCTTCGTGGCCGACATGCCTTTCAACCCCTGAGTGGTGCGCCGCAAATCCACTTGATGGTCGCGAGTCCGTAGAGCGGAGCACACCTGAGTGGTTCGCTCTGAAAGCTAATTCTGTCCCTTCACCCTAACGAAAACCATATGACGCCTCCTTTAAATCCAAATCCGTCCCCTCTGTCTGAGCACCTATGAACACTGATACCGACTCTGAATCTGAAGACAAGAAGCACGAAGTTGCCACCACCGCTGCCTACGCGATTAAACATTGGGAACGCGATAATGGCCGGGATGCCGATAAAGCGGACATGGTTCCGTTCATCATCGAAGCGATCAACGCTTTCTCCCCCGGCAGCGCACCCGCTAAGACCGTCGAGACGGAAGATGACCGCACCGAAGTTGAAACGATGCTCGCTCTCCGCGCTGCCGACAAGATGGCGTGGATTTGTGACGATTGGGTTCAGCGCCACGTCATTGACGCGAGGAGCGCGCTTGCAGACGCGAGGTTGAGCTACGGCGAGCCGTTCAAGTATCGGTGGAGCAAACTAGAAGCGCCATCTGACCCCAGCGCATCGAAAAGCTCACCCGCGACCAGTGTCCACGGCGCAGCCGAAGGGGTGCAGACACTTGAAGAAATAGCGAGAGAGACTGCATCGACTGTTCTAGAATTATGCAGCGAAGGCGTGAGGGTGTCTTACTACAGCCAAGTTCCGGCAATCATCCTCGCCGCCCTAACCAAAGCAGCCTCCGTCCATCCCGCCCCTCTTGCCGTCAGGGGAGAGCAAGAGCGTTTAGAGAACGAAACCCCACTTGCGTATAAAGCAGGCGACGCGCCCCGACAGATTGCCTCTTCCCGCTACGTTGTCGGATTCATGTTCGACCCAACGTTTCAAAGGGTCGCACTCATCCGTAAAAACAAGCCGCAATGGCAAGCGGGATTACTTAACGGTATCGGTGGCAAGATTGAGCTGGGCGAAGAACCGGCGCACGCAATGCGTCGTGAGTTCATCGAAGAGGCTGGTCTGGACAGGTTCACATGGAGTCACTTCGCGACTCTGGCTGGCACGAATAATGACGGAGCAACGTTTGAGTTGGTTTGTTTCTGGACTTCGGACAGCTTGAACCTTTGCCGGTCGCAGGAGTCGGAGAAGATCGAGATTATCGACGTGGCGACAATCGCTGAGCGCGAAGACACCATTGGCAATTTGCCGTGGCTGATAACGCTCGCGCGCGACTGTGGGGCGGGCGTGTTTCCGCCTCGTATCGTAAAGGCCGACTACGGGCCTTCTGTGGTAAACGGGAACGATGGCCTTGAGCAAACAAGGGTTTCGTCTTCCAAATCCGTTCCCGCTACCCTCAAGGGAGAGGAGGAAGCGGAGCAGGAACCTCGGAAAGAGCACTGCATTCGCTGCAATCAACTGACCGACGATTGGGTTGATACCGAGCAAACACATGGCCGTTGTTGCCGACCTTGCGAGTCAATTATTTCGAGGGAAGCGGAGCAGGAAAAGACTTCGGGGATACCGGAGGCGGACGTAAGCGCAGAGGGAGCGTCTAAACAGAAGTGGCTCCCCATTGAATCCGCTCCGAAAGACGGGACGATAATCGACCTGTGGGCGAATGGGAACCGCCGCACTGACTGCTATTGGGGTAAGCCAGATCATTCCTGCGGGGAAGCCGGGTCATACTGCGATAGCGATTGGCACTCGGATGAACCGGGATGGGTTGATGGTTGTTTTGGAGAGTTCTTGCACGTCCAAGACGCTACGCACTGGATGCCACTTCCTGCCGCTCCATCTGTAGGACGGCCTGAGCGTGGTTCGATAACGCATCAGGTATCCGAGCCTCCTGCTTCGTCTCCAGATACCCCCGCTCCGTCAGAAAAAGTGTCCGCTGCCCTACCCGAGATTTCTGATTTAGAGATCGCGACATTTCTTACTGAATTTGACGAGGGGAAACATCCCTTGTCGCCGGAGGATGAGATTGCTTTAGAGCGAAGCCGTCCCGAGCTATTTAAGCTAGTAAAACGCATTCTCGCCACTCCCTCCGCTGCCCTACCCGGTACAGAGGAGAAGACGGATTTGGAGTAACCGGGAGCCGTTCACGCATTTTCAACCAAACCGACAGATTAACCGCCAACGCAAAACACCAACCTAGAAAGACCCTGAAATATGCCAATGGATTTCCCTGACCTAAGAAGCCTGAAAAGTGCCGCCCAAGTTCACAAGTTCCGCGACATCAACGACGGCGAGAGCGAGGACGATTATCGCACCGCCCTTGCCGATCACGTTCAACCCCGCGATTTCGTGGAGTCTTGCGAGATACGGAACAAAGTGGGCTGGGACAAGTTCACGGAGCCGCAGAATGTCGATTTAGTGCGCCGCAGTTTTCAGCGTCACAGGGAAATCTAATTCTGTCGCTATGATTAACGCCAACCAGCCTGCACGTCCGTTATCCAAAACCCCCGCTGTTGCTGCCCTTATGAGCGAAACGGAGCGTTGCCCAGAGTGCGGGATTCGACCTCCGGGGCACAAAATCATGTGCAAGACCGGGAACGACCGCGCGCGACGATACCAGCAAGGCATCGCTCGGAAGTATCGAAATCGAAAAAAGGGCGCAACAAAGTTCCCTGTTGCTGCCCTACCCGACAAGGAAGAGGAGCGAGAGAAGAAGAATTTAGGAATACCGGGAGCCGTATAAAGCAATGAAACCACCACGACAGATTACCCTGCCACAATTCGACGTTATCAGACTGCTTCGCATCCTAGCGGAACACGAATGTCATGATTGCGTTTGGTGGCACTGCGATCTGACGTTCTTCGTCGGTTGTAATGACGTGTTTTGTTGGGCCTGCGCTGACGCTGAGCCAGTCGCTTCTGAGGCAGACGTTGACGCCTTAGAGCAAGCCTTGAAAGACGCTGACGATGACGGAGCTATGTTGTATTGCGCTCGTAAACGCGGCATGAGGCCACAGGGCGCGTTGTATAAGCACATCGACCCCGCGAACAGACATTGGTTCGACGAATGCGGGCCAGAGCGTGAAGTCGGGCCTGGGAATCCAGCGCACCAGTCTTCTGTCGGACGTGGGAACGAAAAGGTATGACGGCTCCCGGTAATCCCCAAAGTCCCGTCCCTCCCGCCTTCAAGGAAGAGGACACGAAAGAGTTTTGAAGGCTGAGATTCAGGCCGCAATGACCGCAGGGGCCCGGGCGCTGATCTGGGCGGTGTGGGCAGAGAATATCCTTTCCAAACCGAAACGAAAGCCCTCCGTTTGGGCGAGCGAGGAGAGGATTCTGGCGCCTGGGCAGTCCCCGTTGTCATCAGGCGAGCCAATCCGGTACCGGCACGCGGTGATGCCGCATTGCGTGGATCCGATGGACGACGCGGACGACCAGGCGGTAAACAAGATCGTCCTTTGGTTCGCAATCCGCGACGGCAAGACGCTCGGGGTCTGCTGCAACATCATCGGGCGGACAGTAACGGATGACCCAGGGAACATCTATTCCGTGCATCCGACCAAGGATGACGTCGACCGTTTCTCGATCGGTGACATCGAGCCGATGATCGAAGCGTGTCTTGCTGGGTATTTTGTCGAGAAAAAGAGCCGGGACAGCGGTCGAACAGTGTCATTCAAGAAGTTCAAGGGCGGTTGGCTTCGAATCGTGAGCGCCGGCAGTCTCACGAAGTTCCGCGGCACGGCCGTAAAGGTTTTATTGCTACACGAACTCGATGCGCTGGATCCTGAAGCGATCTACAAGGCGTTTGGGCGGACCACTGGCTTTGCCGACGCGATTATCGTTCTGGAATCGACCGGGACATTGGCGCCGACCATCGACCCGGCAACGGGAGAGACTGTTTACAATTCAAACATCCACGAAGCCTACGACCAGGGCGACAAGCGAAAGTGGTTCTGTGAATGCGCGGCCTGCCATCACCTGCAGGTTATTCGCTACGGACATTTCAAGTGGCCGGCGGGGCGGATGGACCGGGCAACCTGCAACTGCGTAAAATGCGATTACGCGCACAACGAAGCGGAATGGAGGAAGATGGCTGCGGGCGGGCGCTGGTTCTCCACTGCCGGACTCACTGAGGAACAGGAATCGAACATCCTGCTGCACTACCACAAGGCGAAGGGGAAGGACCCGACCGTTCGGAGCTATTGGCGGAACGGGTTTACGTCCCTGCTCCCGACCGCGAAAGGGTTCAAGACCAAGCTGCATGAATTTGTTGCCAAAGGGGAGTCAGCCAAGACCAGCATCCCGGCTTTGCGGGTTTGGATGCAGGAGATGGCGGCCGAGCTCTGGGACCCAGAGTTGGAAGGCGAACCGCCGCCGGCATGGAAGCCGATCTTCGACCACCGGGAAGATTACGGGCTGACGGTGCCTGAAACGGGCCTGGTCCTGACCGCGTTCGTCGATTGCCAGTTGAACCGGCTCGAGGTCGGCTGGCGAGTCTGGGGGCGCAATGAAGAGTCGTGGGGGATGGATCATGTCGTGTTGGACGGCCATATTCGCGACCGGGAAGTGTGGCAGGCGTTGCGGTTCGAGTTGGCCCGGAAGTTCGAGCACGCGCTGGGCTGCACGATTCAGCTTTCCATGGGGTTGGTCGACGGCGGGGCCTACGCGGAAGATGTCTACCGCTTTTTCCAAAGACTGAGGTCTGATCCCGTCCCAGGATTGACCGGCCACGTCCGCGCATCAAAAGGCGTCGGCAAACACGGACACCCGATCATCACCCGCGGGATGTCGACCGTGGCGAAGAATTTAAAAGGCCACTACATCGGCACGTGGGAAGCCAAGGATCGCGTGTACGAGCGTCTACGGATGGAACCGGCCGAGGATGACCCCCGCGAAGGCATCATCCATTTCAACAAGCAGTACGGCGAAGAATATTTCCAACAACTCACCGCCGAGACGGTCACGATCACGTACGAGCGCGGGGTTGAGATTCGGAAATACGTCAACCCGAAATTGCTGCGGAACGAGGCGCTGGACATCGAGGTTGGCTGTTTGGCTGCACTCAGGGTTCATCCACGCAACTTCGACGCGATTGAAAAGGAATTGATTGCGAGAGCCGAGGAAGCGAAGGAACCCGCCAAGGCACCGCCCGCCCCCTCCCGTCAACGGGAAAGCAGTGGATGGGGGCCGGTACGCGGATTCAGGGTGTGAAGGAATACCGAGCAATCGTAGCTGATCCACCGTGGCCAATCACGGCGAGGATGGGCGCTGGCGGACGTCGAAAGCGAGCGACGGTCGTGCCTTACGGATTCATGTCAGTCGAGGAAATCACAAGGCTCCCTGTCGGTGAATTGTCGGCGGAAGGCGCGCATCTGTATCTTTGGGCAACCCGCCGCTATTTCCGCGAGGGCATCGCAGTGGCAGTGGCGCGGGCATGGGGCTTTGAGCCGTGCGGGGAGATTATCTGGGGCCTCCGCAACGCAGGCATGGGCGGTTTCAATGGTAACGGACACGAACCCGTTTTATTGGCATCACGCGGCGGTTTGCCGTGGCCAAAAAACGAGCTCCCGGCGGGGGTGAGCTTTTGGAAGCAACCCTACGCCAACGGAAAGATTCACAGTGCGAAGCCTGACGAGTTTATGAGATTGGTCGAGAAAGTGTCACCGGGGCCATACCTTGAGCTTTTTGCACGACCTTACACGCCACTGTTCCCGAAACGCGCGGGGTGGGACGTGTGGGGCAATGAGGTCGAGAAAGACGTAGAGATGGAATTGTCGCAGAATTGAAACAAGGCTTGCGCTGTTTCTCAAAAATGAGAAGAATAGCGGCACATGGCCGTTGACACCCTGACTCAGTTCCCCGCTGCGATCATCGCGGGCAACACCGTTCGCTTAAACATCTCGGATGGCGATTACCCGTCCAGTGATTGGGGTTTGGCGGTCGTGTTGAACGGGCCTGCGCTGAAAAACTTCGCCGCGTCCGCCGGTTCCAACAATTCCTTTGATCTCGTAATCACCGCCGCGCAAACCGCCGCGATCTCACCCGGCGAATACTCTGTGACGTTCGTTTACACCGAGACGGCCACGACTGAGCGGGCATCGCTCGACATGGGAACCGTGCAGGTGGTCGCAGACCCCACGGCGGAACTCGCATTGACCCAGGCGCAGGAAACACTGGCGGCGATGAAAACGGCGCTGCATACCCTCGCCTCAGGTGTGAATCAGGCTGTCAATTTCAACGGGCAAAGCTTCACGAAGAAGAATCTCGATGAACTGCAAGACGCCATCGGGCGGCAACAACTGATCGTCGACCGCGAACAAGCGCTGGTAGACCAGGCGCTTGGCCGGTCACGTTCCCGAAACATCTACACCGTCTTTGGCCGATGAAAGTTCTCGACCGTCTCAAATTCAAGATCCGCAAGTGGGCGCTGGGCAACCTCACTCGCGGGTTCTCGGAAATCTCCTCAGTCGGCAGGCAGCAAACGGACTGGATCATGTCCGGCATCACCGATGACGCCGACCTGCAGTCGAACTGGTCGCTTCTCGTTCAGTACAGCCGCGACTTGTTCAAAATGAACCCCTACATGCGGAAATTCCGCGTGGATCTCATCGCCAACGTTTTCGGCGCCACCGGCATTATCTTGCAAATGAAGATCAAGGAGGAAGCCGACCGCGTGGTGTATGCCGCGGAGGAAAAATCATGGCTGGAAGCGAAACGGCGTTCCCGGAAAGAATTGGTCGAGCGTGCCGAGAAGCACGGCATAAAACTGCGAACCCGTGAATTCTTCGTGGAAGAAACGACCGGCCAGAACGGCAGCACCCGCACCAAGGCGGTAATCAAAACGGGTCAGCCTGACGCCTACGCGAACAACCTGATTGAGCGAGCCTGGAAGCGCTGGCAGTTGAAGCAGAATTGCACGGTTGGCCGGCGGCACTCCTACCAGCAAACCCGCCATCAGCGCCTCATTATGTGCGCCCGCGACGGGGACGTGTTCATTCGACTTCTGCGTTGGCGCAAGGGCGACAAGTCCGCACCGATCGATAACAACTTCGGTTTCGCTATCCAACTGATTTCATCGGAATGGGTCGATCACAGCATCAACCAGCTTTTGGACAACGGTCGCCACGTCAAAATGGGGATCGAATACGACAAGTGGGGCGCGGCGGTCGCGTATTACGTGATAAATCGGCAACCGAACGATTGGCGGCACTATTCCATGCCAGCATCTCGCGGCGGCATCAGTAATTGCGAGCGCGTGGAAGCGCCGGACATGATCCACTATTGCCAGTTCGAGGATTCGGAGAGCGGTCGCGGGGCGCCGTGGATCGCTTCAATCATGTCGAAACTGCGGCACCTCGACAAATACAGCGAAGCGGAAGTCATCAGCGCCCGAGCGGAGGCGTGCAAGGGCGGTCACTATCAGGCAACTGTGCCGGGGGTAGTGCCAGAAGACCTGGCTGAGTATATCCAAAAGATCAGTGAAAACGGGAAGCGCCTGACTGATTCAGTTGAGCCCGCGATGTGGAAAACGCTCCCGTACGGCTACGAAGCCAAAGCGCACGACCCGAAGCATCCGAGCGGCAACTTTCCGGCATTCAAGAAAGAGATGATTCGCGAAGTCTGCGCAGGAGCGGGCGACCAATACAACATCATGGCCGGCGACCTTGAGGGCGTGAATTACTCTTCGATGAGGGCCGGGTCGCTCGATATCCGCGAGCTGTGGACGTTGACCCAGGAGTTCGACATCGAGACGGCAGAGATTCCGATTTTCTCCGCGTGGCTTGAGATGGCCTTGGCCAATGGCGCGATTCCGTTGCCGTTGACCAAGTTTGAGAAATTCAATCAGCCGCAATTCCAAGGCCGCCGATGGCCCTGGGTCGATCCTTTGAAAGATGCAAAGGCAGACCAGCAAGCGATCGATTCTATGCTCGATAGCCGAACTCGCATCTGCAATGAGAACGGAAAAGACTTCGAAGAGATCATCGAGGAACAGGCCATCGAAAAAATCCTAATGGAAGAGGCCGGGCTGTATGTCAGCAACGCCGACAGCTCTGGCACTGAGGAATTCGAAGAGGAACCGGAAGACGATGAGGGCGAAGAAGAAAAGCCCCCAAAGAAAACCCCGAAAAAGAAAAGCCGGCCGCGAGCTGGCGCACGCGCATGAAAAAGAAACTTATCAACGGTCAGAAACTCCCGCCGCAGTTTCGAACAGCCAGAATTCAAATTGAAGACGCACCCGGCACCGGGAACGTCCGAGCCGAGATTGACGAATCAAACCGCGTCGTCAAAAACGTCAGCGTCTCCAGTGACGAACCGCACGACCGATACTACGGAACGGAGATTCTCTCGCACGAACCAGGCGCGGTGAATCTCTCCCGCGTGACCAGCGGAGCGTCGCCGCTTCTCTTCAACCACGACCGAGATACGCTCATTGGCAAAGTGTCGAACCCGCAACTGCGGGACGGGAAACTTTACGTGGACCTAAAATTCTCGCAGAGCGAAGCCGGCGTGCAGATGCTCAAGGATCTTCTCGATGGGATTCTTACCGAATGCTCGATTGGTTACGACGTCGATAAATTCGAGGTTGACGAAAAGGAGGAAACCTACCTGGCAACGAAGTGGACTCTGTACGAATGCAGCCTGGTTTCTATCCCCGCGGATTTCACCGTTGGAGTCGGCCGGGCTTTCGAGCAGGAAGAAAAAACAGTTGAAATAGAAAAAAAATCTCTTGACGACACTCGCAGAAATGAGAATAACGATTCTCAAGAGCGAGAAAATTCTCACAAAAGCGAAACTCCTATGAAAAAGCGCAACTTCCTGTTCGAGGCCGACAAAGGCGATAACGCAACGACCGGCACCACCTCCGCCGAAGTCACAAACGCCGAACAACGCGGCCAACAGAGAGGCGCTGAGATTGAGCGCAATCGAGTCAATGGCATCAACGATCTCGTGAAACATTTTGCCGCAAAAGGACTTGGCGGCCGGAAGATCGATACAGCCGAAGTCGCCGCACAGCACATCAAGGAAGGGAAAAGTGTGCAGGACTTCAAAGACGCTGTGATGACCGGAACTTTTTCGGAAGTGAAGGCAATCCAGACCCCGGACAGCGACGGCAAGATTGAAGTGGTCGGAGAGCGCGACAAGAATGGCTCAAAACGCGAAAGCATCGGCGCGCAGTTCGTGAACTCGAAAGATTTCCAAGCGCGCGGAAAATTGACCGGACAACGCCGAGATATTGCGATTGAAACCGATATCGCCATTCTCGGCATTCGCGGCAAGGTCGCAATGGCAGAGCGCGCTGGATTCACTTCCTCGGATCTAGCGGCCGTCAACGTGCAGATTCAGCCGCAGGTTCTCGGCTTGGGAATGCAGCGGTTGACAATCATGGACATGCTGGCGCCAGGCACGATCGGCGCGGCGGCTCTCATCTATCCCCGTGAGAACAGTTTTGGCACAGTGGACGGAGTGGCGGTTCCTGCGGCCAGCGGTAACGCGCCGGGAATGCCGATGGCCGGCATGGTTGGGGAACGCGGATTGAAACCAAATTGGGAACCTGATTTGGCGACTCAAACCGAAGGCGTCAAGAAAGTCGCGGTCACAACCAAAGTGCCGGATGAATTCATGGCTGATTTCCCCGCCGCCCGGAGCTATATCGACAATCGGCTCCCGTTCATGGTGGACAACCGAACCGAACAGCAGATCCTCTACGGAGACGGACTCGGTAACAATTTGAAGGGCATCTTCACGACGGCAGGCGTGCAAACGCGCGCCATCGTGACAACTGATGATCGAACGGTCGCTGATTCCCTGAAGAAAGGACTGACCGACATCGAAGTTGGATCACTTTTCGAACCGGATGGCTACGCCTTCCATCCCTACGATTGGGAAACGGCTAGCCTCCTGAAAGACAGCCAGGGGCGCTACCTAATGGGTGGACCGTTCTACATCCCTTATGGTTACGGGGTGTTCATGGAGATGTACACTTTCTGGGGCAAGCCGGTCGTGAAAACAACTGCGGTGCAATACGGGCGTCCGGTGGCCGGCTGCTGGAAGCTCGGAGCGCAGTATTTCATGCGCGAAGGAATGCGGATCGAAATGACCAACGCGAACGAAGACGACTTCCGCCGCAACCTCATCATGCTCCGCGCCGAGCACCGGCTGCTGTTGGCAACCTACCGCCCCGCCTGCTTCCTGGAATTTACCGGATTCCCGGCCCGCTCGTAATAAATTTGGAGTCAGCGAACCACATCGAACACCCTATGAAAAAAATCACGTCCCTCTTCGCGATCATCGCACTCACCGCGTTGGCTATGCCTGCCTTAGCGCAGGACTCCACCGTCAAGACCGTCTCTTTGTACGAGTATGCCGGCGTTCCCGCCAACGGAACAAGCGAGGTCGACACCCTTACGATTCAAACGAGCACGTCTGCCGGCACGTTCACGATCGCCGTCGCTGGCGGGCGGACTACCGCGCCGATCACTTGGAGCGCTACGGACGCCACCTTGATCGCAGATATTGACGCAAAACTCGAAGCCCTTTCCGTGATTGGATCTGGCGGGGTTGTGGTGTCTGCCGGGACTGGCACGAGCGGCATCGGCACTTATTTGATCACGATGGCGGGGAAAAATGCGCGCAAGGACATGCCTGCGCTAAGCATCGGAACAAACTCGCTCACGGGCGGCGCTGCTCCGACATTGACGACAACTACCGCAGGGGTAGCGGCAACTTGGGGTGATGCGCCAATCGGAACATTAGTGAAAGATTCGACCAACGGTGAGCTGTATCAAAATATCAGCACGACCAAGGATTCTCCGAATTGGCAGCTATTCCGAGGATGGAAAAGTGGATCGGGCGGAGCGGTAACGCAGATCACCAGCCGCGCCACAGGAGTAACTCTCGACAAGCGAGTTGGTAAAATCACGACCACTGCGGACAGTCTAGCGGCTGTTACCCCGGCCATTTTTACGGTGACAAATTCGACCGTGGCTGCGACAGACAACATCATTCTTACGAAAGTCTCTGGCGACGTGGACACGCAGGTGAGCGTCAATTCAGTGGGTGCGGGCAGCTTCACCGTCTTAATCTGGAACACTCACGCGAGCGGAGCTGATACAACCGCCACGGTAATGAATTTTGAAGTTCGCAAAGGCGCGATCGATTAACCGGGAGGCTTCCATGATATCGTCCAAAACCTATTATCTCACTGCGGATCGCCAGAACGTTGTTGAAGAGGGCGACCCCAAGGCGCAATTTCTTCTCGTCCGAGCAGGAAATGAAATTCCCGACGCCCAGGCCGAGCAGTACGGAATAAAGGGCGACAAGAAGGCGGCGCCCGCATCCGAAGCCCCGCCGGCATCCTCCGACTCTGGCCCTGAGCCAAAGAACCGTGAACAGGCCATGCCCAAGCTGAAGACGCGGGGCAAACGCAGCAAATAACCATGGCCGAGCCAAAGAAGTCCGAGGTAGATTTTCAAAAGGCTTTTGAGACCGAGCAGGAGAAAGCGGGCATTGCCGTTCATCTCCCGCGGGCGGGCGAACCAGGCCACCCATTGACGGCGCCCGTTGACGGGAAAAAGAAACCTGACGGGAAGTAGGAGCGTCGCGACATGGCGACGATCGACGAAAGCCGCCAAGCCTTTCGAGAACTGAGGGACTCGCTACCGGCGACGATCTCATTCAACGGCATCGAGAAAACCGGCATCTCGCATTCCATCAGCTTGAAGCGGATGGCGCACTTGAACGGGATGGATGTCGAAGCGAGCAGCGAGTTCGAGCTGGAAGACGCAGATTTCGCGGAGCTGGTTGAGAACGGGCTGAAGGATCGCGTCAGCGCAGTGACCGTCACAACTTCGCTCGGAACTGAGGAGTTGACCTACATGGCGAAAGACGCTCACCCCAACTCGGCCACCGTGCATATGTTTCTCGGTAAATCGAACTAGCTATGCCTGTCATAGTCGACACCAGCCACCTTCAAGACTTCTGCAAGCGGATCGCAGCGATGCCGCCCCTCGGCACGAATGCCTGGAACGTTATGCTGCATGAGGTCGCGAGGATTCTGGAGAACTGCGTCAGGCTGACCACGCGGGCGAATGTCGAGCGAATCAAGCGCAGCATCGCGTTCAAGAATCGCACTCTGATGGGGCCCGGGAGCAGTGTTCCAATCGTCTACATCACCAAGGCCGGGATTGCGTGGTATGCGGACTTCCCAGGGGCGCAATACGAAGGGGTAGCCAAGGGGAAGCGGGCCGGTGGACGAACGTTTCACCCGATGACCGAATTCTTCCGCTACGGGCAACCGCGGTGGTCGCGGTATCAGCAACTCCTGATGGACCTAAAGAATAAACAGATCGACGTGCGCGCAGTGCTGGGGCGGGCTGGCCAGACGTGGGTGCAGATGGCCGATGCCGCCGGCATTCCGTTGACGGGAATCCCTGCTTACATCCGCGACGCACCCGCGTTCAAGGGGAACACGAAACGCCACGGGCTCGCTCGCAAGTTCCGCAACGCAGATTCGATGTGGCTGGAGATGATTAACCAGGGGCGAATCATGCTTGGTACAATCGATGGGAACCGGATCCTGCAAACGTCGATCAATGGGCGCTATCAATATTTTCGGAGAAACATGGAGCACGGCGTTTTTGAAGACGTGAAACAGATCGCCCGCGCATACCCTAGCCTGAAAGTCGCCGCATGATTGGAACACTCGAACAGCTTTTTGAGTACGAGCGGGTAGAGGACGCCTGGGCAGCCATCCTGAAGGGGAAGGGTCACGCGGTGTATCTTGAATTCTCCGACCAAGACCGGGACGCGCAAAAGGAGCCCTACATCGAAGTGCAGTTGAACAGCGTCGTTCCGCTGGGCCAGCTTTACCCGTACAATGGCGAGTTGCTCCCGTCTTGGTGGAAAGGGAGCCTGATTACCCGCGTGGTGACGATGCGCGGCGTGAACAGCGACAAACAGCGCGTGATGACCGGACGGGTGCGGATTGAGATACAACGTTACCGGAACAGCTTCACCGAGGCGCGCTTGCCGTTCCACGCGGTCGCAGAATTGAGAGAGACTGGGCTGACCCGCGGCGTTGACGGCACGAATGACTGGTCGGAGATCACGGCCGATATCACGTTCCACGTTCGAGACGATGCTTGGCCGAAATGAGAATCTTCTCATCCATGAGAATTTCAGTTGCATAATTGAGACGAACCCTTAAGAATTGAAACACCATGCCACAGCCCTCTACCGTCATTGATGCGCCGGCTTCGCAAACCGTCCGGCACGGATCGCAACTCGTAACCTTCTCGACGGCTGGGCAGTTGGTGGCCGAGGAGATCACCTACACCAAGGGCAGCCGCGCCTTGGATCAAATGGATGAGATGGGCAAGCCGAGCAAATCAGCTTACGTCACGACCAAGGGAACGGGCTCGATGACCATTCAACTCAAAACCTCCACCACGCGCATAGCTTTCGGTGAGACGGGCAGCTTTCTTGACACCGACGGGGCCACGGCCATTCCATTCATCGTGACTGAGGTTGGTCCGCGTTTCAATCAGGCGGAAGCGACCAAAATCAATATCGCGTTCTCCGAGGACTTGAATTAGCGGGGAGGCTTAGCGAGATCCATGAATCTCGGCCAAGCACTAGCCCGCGCTAAGCAGGTAGAGGACGCCATACGCGAGCGGGCGTTACTGCCCATAAATCTCTCGATTAACGGAATCGAGGTCCGGCAATTCACTCTCGAACATTGGATGATTCTTTCGCAGATACGCTCACCGTTCTTCACTGGGCAGATTCCAGACGTGGCGGACATCGGCCTTTTCTTGTGGGTGGTGAGCCCGGAATATGACCCGCGAGACTTCACGACCGGCGGGCGAATCGGAAAGCTGCGGCGGTGGCTGGCGGGGCGCCGTCGCCGAGCGTTCCTGAAACGAATTGTATGGCACCCGCGCTGGCTCAATTTCGAGCCTGGGATTCGCCGCTACATCAAACGCGCCTTCATGGACCGTCCGGCCTCGAGCAGCTCAGGCAAGGCAATCTCGGCGGGTCTAGGGGCGAGCATGGTTCACCGGATCGCATACGCCTACGGGTGGGACCGGGACAAGATCATGCAGACGCCGCTGACCGAGTTGTTCCAATACCTGAATTGGATCGGAGCGAACCAGCCGCAATTCAAACCCCTGCAAGATGCGGTGGTGTTGCGCTTCTATGATCGGGAAGAGGCGAAGAAGGCTAATCGGCCATTGAACGGAGTCGAAGCCAATGGCCGATAAAATTACATGGCTGTTGGGGGCGGACACCAGCCAGGTGCGCGCCGAGATGTCGAAAACCATTCAGGGCGTCAAAGACATGGGACGCGGCGTGTCGGATGCCTTGGACAAGACCGACCGGAGGCAAAAGAGCCTGCTCGAAAGCAACAACAAGGTCACGAATCAGTTCCAGGGGTTTTCGAGAACGTTGATGAACGCATCGAGCGCGGCGGATGTAGCCTCGGCTTCTCTCGATCGATTGGAGAACAGCCTGAATTTGTCGCTTGGGGGCGGCATCGCATTGGCAGGCGGCGCGGTCATAATCGATCAGCTCAGTAAATTTCAAAAGGCATACTTGGAGTTGAACACGGAGAGGGCCAAACTTTCCAAGGCCCGCCCGGATGCCGCGTTTCAGTCCATGGCGGGAATCCAAAGCCATCTCGAAAAACTTATCTCACTGCGGGAGCGATTAGAGAAGGTGCAGAAAGCGCCCTACTCCCGGTTGGGGCAGGATATCGCGGGAGGAGGCGGCAGCCCGTTCGGGTTCATTCTTGGGGCCGTGGCGGAGGATGCAGGCCGCAAGAAACAAATCGCCGATCTGTCGAAAATGGAGGACCAGGCCATTCGCGACATGGTAGGGAAACGCCGCGAACAATCCGACATAAAGGCGAGCAACGCTCCGGGCTTTGAAAAGGAAGCAATGGAGGCCGGAATTAAATTCCGCGAGCTCGGTTCTTCAGTGGCTACGCAGACCCAGGCGTTCATTGAACTGACCCAGACAATTCGGGAGATCACGAAGAAGTATAACGACATGAAAGCGGAGCGGGCCGGAATGAGTTTAAAAGAACTCGCCGACACGCCCTCCGCATCCAGTGGGTTCAATTCAGACGGAACTACATGGTCCATCTCTTACGAGCGGTGGAAAGCCGGCGAGGATGCCCGCAAAGCGATGGCTCTAGAAGCGCAAGGGGAGGCCGCAAGACTCAATTTCGACCCCGTAGGCGCGAACACTGCCTTTAACGCGGCCGGTGAAATGAAGGACTCCATCACTAACCTGAAGCCGAGCGAAAAGATGTCTTCTGACTTCAAGGGAGCTCTTAGCGTCACCGAAGAACGGTTACAGGAGATCGCCACAAACACGGCTCAGCCCATCGTGAACAAATAGGTCATGCCCCAGCCACCCACAGTAATAGACGCACCCGCCGGACAGTCGGTCATTCATGGGACGCAGGTAATCACATTCCCGAATGCGGGGGCGTCGGTCGTGGAAGAGATTGTTTTCAACAAGGCGCTTCGAGGTATCGATTGGCCGGACGAAACTACCGAGTTCGGGGCCATTACCTCCTCGGCCTATTCCACAGTGAAAGGCGTTGGCACAATGACGGTGCAGTTTAGAACCGCAGCGTCCTTCATCGCGATAGGTGACATATTCGATCTAATAATACCTCCATCGATCTCAGTTCCTTGCCGGGTAACCGACATCGGGAATGTTAGCCGACAGGGCGAAGTGTCGAAAATGCAAGTGAGCTTCGCGGAGCGGCTGCATCTTAGTCCGTTAAACAAGCTGCATTTTTTCGATAACATTGGGGACACGGCAATTCCCTGCGGGGCTATCCGGTTCTCACGTCCAATCGCTACCGCTGGCACTGACTCTCTCGTGATTACGCAACGCTTTTGTCAGAAGCGCACCTATTGGAATCCCCTCCCTCTTAACACGGTGGGTCCGTACGGTGGCGGGCCGTTCTACCTGGTGGAAGAAACGCAACTGCAAGATGTAGGCATTGCCGGAATGGTTGAGTGGGATCGCGTCTGGGCTCGCAAACCCGCCAGTCGACAGGAGCCGGGATCGTACAGCAAGACCTACAAGAAGCTGTTTAAGCAGTGGACGGACGGCAATCTTACGGCGGTAGCGATAGCGGCCAGGACCAAGACCATCCAGGTCAATGTCATCTATGACTATTACCTTCAGGGCCAGACCATCGGCCTATTTCAAGGCGTGCCAGATGTAGCGGTGCAGTCAGTCGGAATATTTACCTGGGTGGAAGCAAGCGACGGGTTCCCTTTCAATCCGGCCAGCGGAAGTCAGCCGGACACAAATAATTACGTGCATTTTCTGGCAGGCTCAATCGAGCCGTGGATGGGGGCGATTTACGTTCGAAAGACAATTTACGGATGATTCAAAAACTTGCAGCCGACCAACCCGTGGATCAGAACTGGAAGACGATCAACGCTCTGATCGACGTGGTGAACGCTATCGGCGAATTGAAAATCAAAGTTCACGCCAAGGCCGTTGTTGGACACCTAGAGGGCACGCAAGTAAGTGTGCCTCCTTGCATAACAAATGGCCGGGTTGATCGAACAGAGGGCGGACTAACCATCGTGATCGAGTAACAACCTTTTATGGCCGCTGAAAATTACGCAACCGAAATAGCCCCGAAGCCGTCTGCCTTGATTCGCGAGCAGACGCCACCCGAACCGTGGTTCATTCACACCGAACCCACCCCGCCAGCGGGAGCGCCCGTCTATCCGGGTACGCTCAATTCCATCGAGCGGTTGGAAGTGGATCGATGGCTGGTCGCGATCCCAGGCCAGCGTGAGGAAATTCTCTCAGGCATGACAACGCGCGCCGCCATCTTGAAGGTGGCCGAGTTCGAAGCGTATTACGCTGACCCTGCGTACCAGGCTTGGGTGATTGAAAATAAACTGGAGCGAGTGAAGCAGTGGCGAAACGAAATTGCCGAGGCGGTCACAGGAAGCACCGCTGACACGCCGGACGCCTGCGCCATTCCCGTTTACGCGATTGACAGCGGCGTGATCGGTGGCGGCACGGTGGTCATTTCCCTGACCTGCGCCACCGGAGGCGCGACCATTCATTGCCGGCAGGATAGCGGCGGCTGGTTCGTCTACACCGCCCCGGTCAGCGTCCTTCTCGGTTCAACCCTCTTTTGGTACGCGACCGCATCCGGTCTGGCGAATTCCGACACGGACTTGCTGCAAAACGTATAAAGCTTTCGAAACCCCAAACCTGAAATAACACCATGGCTGATTACTCTGTTGCACCCGCAAACGTGCTGGCTTCCGCCCACGCGAAACGCTTTCAAATGCCCGGATTCACCCTGCAAGGGGATTCCGTTCCCGTGCCGAACCAGTGTATTGCCGGCGCCACGATCACGGCCGGAATGCCCGTGTTCCAGGGAACCGACGATCTTTTCTATCCGGCAGACGCTACGCCTCTCGCCCCCGCCACGTCAGGATCTCTTGTTGTCGGGAAGCGGTATGTCATCACCACCTATGCGGCCAGCGACGATTTCACAAACGTTGGTGCGGCCTCGAACGCGACCGGCGTTGTCTTCAAAGCGACCGGCACGACTCCAACAACGTGGTCGAACGGCAGCACGGTGAGCGAAGAGGATGCCACTTATAAAGCGGTCGGCATCGCGGAGAACTCGGCCAGCCCGGGGCAGGTCGTTGGCGTTGTGACGGAAGACCCATTCTTTAAACCTGGCTGCACCTTGGCGATCGGGGACATTCCGGTTGTGTCGGGATTGAACTCGGGCGGGCTGGGGAAATCCACCGACATGACCACCAACTGGTATGTCTCACCCTTGGGCGTGGCCTACAGCACCACGCATATGGTGTTGAAGCCGTGCCGATCGGATGCAGCGCGGTTGTAATTGAAACAAAAGCCTTTCAAAAATGAGAATCTCTCTCATAATTGCGACAGACCATGTTCTCGCCGAATTTCGATCTCATCCTTAACCTGGCCGACCCGCAGGCAACTGGCCGACTAACTCTCGATGGTTCCCGCGTTGTAGAAGGCACTCGCAAGCCTGGGAGATTGATACGGAACGACGCCGGCATGGCCCGAATCCGTGCCTGCGTCCCGAGTACGACCGGCGAACGCGCCTTTGATGACGTCGACCTTTCGGCAGCCAGCGTTCGCATGGCCTTGGGCGCGGTGGATCGCGTCCCATCAACGGGAACGTTTCCGTTGGCCCCGGTCGCTCCGCAAACCCTTGGGCTACTGACTGCGACGAAACGCTATCTCATCACCAGCTACGAGGCCGGGGACAGCTTCCTGAATGTGGGGGCGACAGCTAACGCCACGGGCAACATCTTCACCGCGACCGGAACCACTCCGACCACTTGGACGAACGGGAGCGCGCTGCAAGAGATCACGACCGAGATTGCAGTGGACGCTACCGCCGCCCAGGTGCAGGCCGCATTGAACGCCACAGCGGCCATCACAGCCCTTGGGGGTGTCACCGTGACCCGTCCCAAGGTCGGGGCGTATGAAGTGACCTTTGCGGGGGCATTCGGGGCGCGTACGGCCATCTCGGGGCCCGTCAATGCCAACATGGCGCCGCTCTCGGTGGTCGTGGTGTCACGGGTGCAGGCCGGAACCACGGCGCTTCACGAAGTGCAGGCCATTCGGATAGTGGCAAACCCGTATTGCTTCGCCACGCTCTCCACGCCGCTTCCGGTTGCCGCGGCACAGGTTGCGACATTGCAGTTGGCCTCGGCTGATCTCCCCGCAACGAAACGTCTCACGCTCGATCCCGTTCCCTACGCCGGGACAGTCCTTATCACGGTTGACGGGTACACGTTCCAGGCACCTTTCGACGCGACCGAAGCGCAGATGCAATCCTTTCTGAAGGCCGGCCGCTACATCGTGACCCGTCGCGCTTCAAACGCCTGGGAATTCAGCGGAGTGGACGCCAACCAAGACGTGGCGGTGTCGGCGGACGTGACGCATCTCGTTGTCCCAATCGGAGTCTCGGGGAACATGCCGCTCAATACCGTGGGGATGTTCCAGGCGTTCAACGCAACCGAGGCCACGGTTCTGCGGTTGCTGCTCGAGGTTGAGATACAATTCGCAGGGCAAGCCGCGCAGAAGTTTTACCATGAGGTTCACGAAGCACACCGCGATCTGATCGACCCGGGAACGATGGTCACCGCGGCCATGATGAGTTTCGTCTCGATGACGGCCATCGCGGACAATCTGATTTACTCACGAACCGTCACCGCTCTGCGGGGCGGGGCGTTCTCGCTTGAGTCCGTGGCCACCACCGCTCTGACGCTCGACACGATTTACGTCATTCTCATCAACGGCTATCCGCAGACCTGGATTCTCCGCGCTGGCGCTGCCGATGCCGGCGACCCAACGGGTGAAGTCGCCCCGCTCGATTACCACGCCACGACCAACAACAAGCACTGGGAGATGTCGGGATGGTAAGGGCAATACTCGCGAGCTTGCTGATTGTCGGTACGCTCGCCGCGGCACCGCAGCCGCTTCAGGTCGACACGCAATCGAAGGAGCTCATCCAGACCGAGCTCAACCTAAAGTCCGTCACGCTCACTCTCGGAAGTATCGTCGTGAGCGATGCGGCGGGAACTCGCGTGTTCGACCTGGGATCCACGAACGGAACCAGGATTGGCGACACGGGGGATAAGCTGGCGTTCTGGGGTGCAGCCCCGATCGTACGGCCGAGTGGCAACGTGTTCACCGCGTTAGTCGCAATGGGCGCGATCACCTCCCCTAGTTTGACCGAGGCGAACATCAGCGGGCTCTCTGGGTCACTCTCAGGCAAACAACCGCTCGACTCAGACCTGACGGCAATCTCTGCCTTGGCGACCACTGCATATGGCCGTGGCGCTCTCATCCAGGCTGACGGGACCGCGTTCATCACCTACCTAGGCAAAACCACTCTGGCTGGTTACGGCATTGTGGATGGGCAACCGCTTGATTCAGACCTGACGGCGCTGGCCGGGGTGACAACAACCGCTTTCGGCCGGGACTTCAATGCGTTGGCCGATGCAGCGGCGGCACGTTCAAAGATTGGCGCGGTGGCTCTCAGTGACTTCGTTCTTCCGTCTGACACTCCAGATGTAGCAACGTTTTTCCTGACCGGGTACGACGCCACGACCGGAGACTTCATTACGGCAAAACCAGCGTTCTCAGACCTCACCGGGACGGCCACCGCCGCGCAGGTCCCGAACCTTGATGCTGCGAAGATCACCACCGGGGCATTCGATCCCGCCCGGATTCCTTCCCTTGATGCCGCGAAGATCACGACGGGAACTCTTGACGTCGCCCGCATCCCCGATCTGGACGCGACCAAAATCACAACCGGCGCGCTGAACAAATTGCGGCAACACGCCACGACCGCTTACACCGACACGACCAGCACGTGGACGATGGCGCAAGACTTCATCTCCCACACCACAGGCAGCGTCACCCTGCGATCGCTCGCGAATCCAGGTGCGCCAACAGTCGGCAACACTGGCGTACCTGGGATATCCACTTGGTCCTACCGCATTGTGGCAAAGCTGGGCGATGGAACTGAAACCGTTGGCGGCACAACCGGGACCACAACCACCGGCAACGCGACTCTCGACACGAACAATTTCAACACCCTGAGTTGGACGGCTGTTTCAGGGGCGGTGACGTATGACATTTACCGCACGGTGGCGGGTCTGAGCCCCAGCACGCTCGGCAAGATCACGAACACCGCTTCGACTTCCTACAATGACCAGGGCGCGGCGGGCAATCTCGCGGCTGTTCCGACCACGAATTCCACGGGTGGCATTCAATGGCTGGCGGATAACACTTCCGACATTGGCGGGGCGGCAACGGCACGACCCCGCGATGTCAACGCGGGGCGCAACGTCAACGCCGTGGGAGGCAACTTCACCACGGTTGCCAGTACAACTACCACGGCCACGACCAGCGTCACAGGGCCGATTCGGGACAAGGGCGGGCAAGTCTTTAACGTCGCCGCCTATGCCACCGGGTCCGCTGGCGTCCCTGACGACGCTTTTGATGACACCGCCGCCGTCACCGCAGCCATCTCGGCAGCCGGCGCTAATCCCGTTCTGTTTTTCGCTGAAGGCACTTGGCTGTTGAATGACGTTCAGCCTCCCACCGGCACCAAAATAATTGGAGCGGGGCGCGGTGTAACGATTCTCAAAAAGCTCAGTGGCGCGTCTAATGGTTTCGTTCTCAGATTTCAAAACACCACGTCAAACGTGACCGTTCGGGATCTGACGTTGGACGGCAACCGCGGCAATATCAGCGTCACCCCGCTCCAATTCGATTTCGTTCTCGGCATCGGTGGAACTCACGCTCTTGTCGAGAACGTTGAGATTAAACACGGCGAATCAAATGGCGCATTTGTTGGAGACACCTTTATTGACGCAACAGCCGCGACCTTTCGCAACTGCTGGATCCACAGCAATGGCGGAACGATCAATGCCACCGGATATGGCACTGGCATTCTGACCGGCGGCGCGGTTCTTCCTAGTTATCTCACGATCGAGAATTGCCTGATTGAGAACAATTACAACACTGTCACCCAGCCTAACGATTCTTGTGGCGTCAATCTCACGGTTGCGTTTGGGGCGAAGGTCTTAAACAACACGTTTCGAAACAATTACAACGTGGGTGGAGGACAGGTGACGTGCAATTCAGGCGGCACCGGGAGCACTTACATCGGTTGCATCGTGACAGGCAACCATGTGTCCCGAACCGGCTCGTTCGGCGGTGATTCAACGAATGGAATTGAAATTCAAAGCCGAGGGTTCACGATCACGGATAACATAATCGATGGTTTCTCCACCGCTGGCATCAACCCCGTGGTTGCCGCTGGATCAGGCACGATCAGTCAAAATACAATTAGGGGTGGCCCAACGGCCATCCGGCTATACGGCGGGGGCGGCGACGCCATCTCGAATGTGGTTATCACCGGCAACACCACCGACACCATTACCACCTGCCTTGACGTCAACACGGTTAACCAAAACGTAATCTTTAACGACAACAACTGCTTGGCCGCTTCGATTCCGTGGACCGTCTTTGGCGGGAATATCGGCACACTGCACGCCACCGTTACCGGCTCGGATAACTTGAGCGTTCACGGCAAGCCGAGCGAACGACTGACTGCGACTGCCAACGTTTCGCTGCCCGGAAGTCTGTCAGATATAACGGTGACATTCCTTGATCTGCCCATGGGGGTTTGGGACGTGCAACCGGGATTCACTTTCAGTAAAGCTGCGACCACCGGATTGATCCAAACTTGGGCCGCCCTCTCCCTTACAAATAACGTTCTAGACTTGGTGGCCGGACAATACGCGCAGAGCGTCCACGGGTTTCCGGGTATTACTATGGGCGGCGCTACGGGTGGACCTTCCGGGACTCTTCCCGTCAAACGCTATATCGTTACGTCCACAACGCAGCGCGTGTATCTCGTAGCCCGCGCTCAGTTTGACACTTCCACCATGAGCGTCACCGGCACACTAAACGCAGAACGAGCCCGCGACTTTTAGCATGGACCTCTACTGCGACACTCGAAACAAACGTTTCGCTTGGGGCTTCGGGCACAACGCGGAAGTCGGAATTGTTCTAACCCAGGACAACAACCAGCCGATCCGGTTGTATCTCGTTCAGCCCGGTCGGCATCCTGGCACGCCGCATCCTTTCTGCTACGACCCAGCCAGCGGTGACGGAGCGTACACCACTATCTTGTCGCTACGGAATATCACCGCCGGACCTATCACGCTGGCGAGCACTCAACCGCTGACTCCGATCCGCAACGGGTTCGAAGGCATCTTGAATCTGAACACGCAAGAAATTGCTGATTTCCTTGAAGGCCGAGCGGAACGCGAAGCAGCTTTCTGCGTGGACCTGGTGGACGGCGATGGAAACAGAATCAGCCCATTCCGGCGCCCCATTACCCTGCAAGCCACGGACGCTGGGGCCACAACGACAATTCCCGGCGTCATTTACGATCCGACCATTACCGGGTTGACGGGTGGCGGTTCGTCCAATCTCGACGGGCAAGTGACTGAGGGCCGAGCGCTCGGGACGCTCTTTATCATCATCCGGGTTATCAGCGGAGCGCGGTCCCAAAGCGTCTGGCAGTTGATCGCCGGGAACGATCCGACCGATGAGGATGCCGGGATTGTTCAACCACTCGATTACGACGCCGGGACGAACGCGGTGCAATTCGTGAGGGTCGACGGACTATGAAAAAGCTTTCCCTGATCTTGTGCCTGATTGCTCCGGTCTGTTTCGGGCAAGTAGAGGATGTCCGAATAACGGCAGACGGGACGGTGATAAACACCAAGACCGTGAAGTTCGGCACGGGCAAGCTGATGGTGAACGGGGTCGAGGTTGTGGGTGGCGGCATTACGTCCGTCAGCGGAACCGCGCCAATCGTCTCGAGCGGGGGAACGACTCCGGCCATTTCCATTGTCCCGGCAACGGGGAGCATCCCCGGCAGCATGTCGGCGACGGACAAGGCCAAGCTCGATGGGATCGCTCCCGGGGCTCAGGCAGGCACGGTTACCAGCGTAGCGGTATCGGGAGCGAACGGAATAGGCATCAGCGGCTCTCCGATTACCCTGAGCGGCACAATAGCCCTTTCCCTGGGAGCGATCACGCCTACGAGCGTTCTGGCGTCCGGCACGGTCGCAGGATCGAACCTGACCGGCACCAATACGGGGGATCAGGTTGTTCCCGCGAACACGACCGCCACGGCTTCGCAGTGGTTCACGGCCTACAATTCGACCACCGGGGCTTTCACGAAGGCGCAACCAGCGTTCTCCGACCTGAGCGGGAGCGCTACCACTGGACAGCTTCCGAGCGGAGCGACTCTTGACACGGAATGGGACACGGCGGCCGAGATTAACGCCGCTACCACGGATAACGATTTTTCCATTACGACCCACACCCACACCACGACCACCGTATCTGGACTCGATATCTCCGATGACACGAACTTGGCCGGCACTGCCAACGAGATCACGCTGACTGGGGACACGCTCTCCGCGCACAGCGCACTGACCCGAGATACGGAGTGGGACACCGCAGCGGAAATCAATGCGGCCACGACAGATAACGATTTTTCACTGACCACGCATACGCACACCTTTGCCAGTCTCACCAGCCTGCCCACTACGATCGCGGGCTATGGCATCACCGATTTTAATTCCCTGGGTGATGCGCGCTGGTCCCTTCTTGCTCATACCCACACGACGACGACTATTTCCGGCCTCGACATCAGCGACGACACAAACCTGGCAGGCACCGCCAGCGAAATCACTCTGACCGGCGATACTCTCTCTCTTCACAGTGCTGTCACGCGCGATACCGAGTGGGACACCACCACCGAGATCAATGCCGCCACCACCGATACCGATTTCGTTACTCACGCCCGCACCATTTCCACTACGACACCGCTTGCCGGTGGCGGCGATCTCAGCGCGAATCGCACTCTTACGATTGCGGACGCTGCCGCTGATGGTTCCACTAAAGGCGCGTCCACTTTCACCGCCGCCGATTTCAACGCCAGTTCTGGCAATATTTCTCTCGATTACACCAACGGCCAGGCCGCGTCGGGATCCAACAAGGGTTTCCTAACCTCCGCTGATTGGACCACGTTCAACGCCAAGGCGCCGACCGCTAACCCCACATTTACTGGCACGGCCAACTTCGAAAAGATCGCGCTGCCGGCGAATACCTCCGATTCAGTCCTGAAAGTGGGTGGCCTTGAGTTCCAAAACTACAACCCGAATAACACTTGGTTTGGCGATAACACCTACTTCAACGGCACCAATATGAAGTATCGGGCCACCGGATTCGCGGGCTATCTTCGTTGGTTTTCCGGTCAGTCTTCTCTGCACAATTTCCCCAGCGGCAGCGCGGGCGCGAGCCTGACGAACGAGAGCAATACGCAACTCAAAGCCTACCAGGACGGCACGGTTGCCCTTGGCGGAAGCATCCCGATCACCATTGGGGATTACAGCGCGGCCACGTTAGTCGTCTACCCATCTGGGGCGGTGAGATATAAAGCCGTGGCGTTTTCCGCCGCGCAATCCTCACCGGGGGCAGGCACCTGCCAATGGTTTACCGATTCCTCCACCGCCATCTGGGGTGCGACCATAACCGGTGGCGGCGCCAATAACGTCCTGGGCTGCTACAACGGAACCAACTGGACCGTCACCGCGAAATGATGCGCGCATACGGGATAGCGGGAGCGATCATCTTCCTGAGTTTCCCTGTCGTTGGGAGCGGGCAGACTGCCGCGAGTGGAGGGCAAACCAAAGAATCCCCTTCGTCTTGGACCGTTGATACTCTGAAATCTCACTTCGAGGAACTACTCGCCGAGGTAGACAAACGGTATGAGCAACGCTTTGAAGGCCAAGAGAAAGCCGTAAACGCTGCATTGACCGCGGCCAAAGAGGCGGTGGCAAAAGCTGAGAACGCCGCAGAAAAGCGGTTCGATTCAGTCAACGAGTTCCGGGGCCAACTGAGCGACCAGGCCCGGACCTTCATGCCACGTCCAGAATCGGAGCAACGAATGCAAACCTTGGATGATAAGATCGCAGCGGTGACGAAGGTTTGTATAGGCGCGGTCCTTTTCTGCGTTGCGATTATTACAGTGGTGTTGCTGATAATGCGCCCGCAGTTCGCCCCAAAAAGAGCACCTTAACCCCCCCCCTAGAACATGCTCAACAACAACGGATTCGTGATGAGAGCAGGCTCAAACAAGGACATGGCGATCGCCTACGTGTTCAGGGTGTTCACCGTGATTGTGCAGGGGGTCGGGGCATTACTTTTGTGGGCGCTGCTCAATCTGGCCGTCTCAATCAGGGATGACACGCGGGATATTAAAAAGGAGTGGCCTGGGATCAAAAGCGACATCAGCGAACTGAAGGAGCAAGGTAAGACCTTCGCGACCAAAAAACAGCTTGAAGACGCAGAGCAACGAGTGAAAGATGAATTCAAGAAACGACTTGAAGAACAAGTGTCAGCCGACAAACTACAAACCGGAGGCGCCCTGAAAAGGGGCAGACCATAAAATGCCAGAACCAACCGAACCACCACCACCGACACCACCGCCAACCAGTCCATCGCCCTCTCCTACTCCAGAACCCGTAAAGAAGTAGGGAGTCTCCCAAAAGGATTCCCCTTGACCCCTTTCCCGTTGGCGGGTAGGAATTGAAACAGAACGTATGGCCACGGGACTAATAATTGCCGCGCCGACAGTGTTCGCCATTGAAACGCTCTGGCACCGCAACCTTATCGCGCTCGGTCTGGCGCTGTACATGGGGTCGCTTCTCTTCAAATGAGCAAGATCATTCTGGGCAACCTTTTTCGGAATGGTCTGACGGCCCTCATCGTCTTTCTTGTCACGAAAAACGTTATCGAGGCTGACGTTGCCGAGAAGCTGATGCGCGGCGACACCGCCGAACTGTGGGGGAGCGGTATTAGCATCAACCTTGCGATGATCGTCAACGTGCTGGTCGGCCTTGCGATTCCGATTGTCGTTCCGATCGGCCTGGGTATCTGGAGTCGATTGAAACACGCTTACGAGACAATCGTTGCCCGCAGCCAGGCATTCGCCACCACCAAGCGCGGACTGAAAGCGACCGTGGCTGAAGCTTCTCCCATGGACATCATCAAGACGGTTGCGACAGAGCAGCCGAATAAGATCGTTGTGCCAGTATGAGGACCGCCCTAATCGCGATTCTCTTTGCGATCGCGCTTTCTCTTTCGTTTACGGGCTGCGTTGCGAACCAAGGCCACATCGAGCCCCGCCGGGATAAACGTCAGCGTCAACGGGAAGCCGGTCTTCTTGAAGCCTGATTCGAAGATCATCACCCGTGATCCCGTGACTGGTCGGTTCGTTCCACTTCGGATTGAGCAACCGTGAAAATTCTTCTGCTTCTCGCTTGTCTCTGCGTTGTCGGATGTGCCGGCGCTGACCTCCGCGGTCGAGTGCATTCCCTCGAGGTCGGTTCCCATGTCACGTCTGATTCGCGAGGGACAACTGGCGGACTCACGACCAAGATCACCTTCAAGGGGAAGCGTCCGGTCACGGCTGACAGCAAGAGCAAATGAGGGCGGTAATTTATTTCGCTTTCGTCGTAGTGCTCGGCTTCCTCTGTCCCAGATAAGTGAGAAAGATCAACCAGCGCGGGATCGATCTCGTAAAACACTTCGAAGGCTGTTACCTCAAAGCCTACCAGGATTCAGTCGGCGTCTGGACAATCGGCTACGGACACACCGGATTGCAGCACAAGGACGGCACTGTCTACCGCGGGCGAGTCATCACTCAAGCCAAAGCCGAGGAGCTTTTGCGTTACGATATGCGCCAGTTCGAAGCCCGGGTTGAGACGTTCGTCAAAGTCCCGTTGAGCGACGATCAATACGCCGCCTTGGTCAGTTTCGATTTCAATACCGGCGGGCTTGGCAAATCTACCCTGTTGCGGATGCTGAATGACTACAACATTGCGGGCGCAGCCGACCAATTCTTGAGATGGAATAAGGCGGGCGGAAAAGTGCTTCGCGGTCTGACCCGTCGCAGGGCATCCGAGCGCAACCTTTTTCTCGGCAAGACCCCCTACATCGTGAAGTCGTGAAATGGGCTCGATGGTTCGCAGCCCTGTTCCGGTGGGAGAATCATTCTTTAAGGATCGATCACGCGACAATAGGGAGCGAACGGCGCCGAGAGTGGTTCGAGGATTGAAACGGAAAGTCAGCCTGCGCGATTCGATGCTCCGCAAGCTGAAGCAGGCCGGGACGAGATTCATCTACAATGCCCGTGGCGAATTGAAACGGAAGCGGCCACTAAAGAAGGTGGCCAAGGCCAAACGGAACGCGCTCCGGGGCTATTACGTGCTGCAATCGGCCTTCCTGAGCCTGCCCGAAAACAAGTTTTGCATCATCTGCATTGTGAGACGCGAGCACGGGGAGAATATCTTGGTGAACCTGGCCACGGAAGTTCATCATTGGGCCGGGAGAATCGGGCGGTTGCTCTGCTACGTGCCGTTCTTCAGGCCGAGCTGCTTCAGGTGCCGGGAGTGGCCGCATCAACACGCGGAGACCGCAAGGGAATGGGGCCTACTTGCGCCAGCGCCGAGATACAACGTGTTCCCGGTTGACGGATATTGATATGAAAAGCGAACCCGAACCAACCTTGCTCGAATGTCGCCCTGTTTTTGAGTGGGACGACAAGAAGATGGAAGTCTTCTGCCACAAGCACGGGACGAAGATCGGGGAATACACTGGCGATCCCGAGGTGTTCGACCTGAAAAAGTGGACGCGCAGTGAACCGATTCAAACAGCGTGGAATGAGAGGGCCTGCCGTCAGTAAATCTCGACGAACCGCTCGAACTCTTCCCGCGTATCTTCCGGCAAGCTCTCCCGCAATTCCTTGTTCCGCATGATGGCGTTGATGGGCTGAGTGGCCAAGGCGATCTCCTTTTTCATCTGCTTCAGTTCTTCCTGGGAATCGGCGAGCTCGGTCTCTCGGGTCTCAAGATCACGGACCAGCACCTTTTTTTCGTCTCGGCTCAGCTTTGGGCGGGCCTTGGCTTTCCGGCCGCGTTTGGTGCGTTGCAGCTTCTCGATGGTCTTCTCCGGGCTGGTGTAGAACTCAGGGTGACTCCGCGGGCTGTATTCGGTGCGGACCAGCCGATGTGCCTGATGGCCTGAGAGCGTCGGTAAAACCTTCCTGGTGGCCTTCCAGACGCGCTCTTGCCCTACAGGTGCGAGTCCATCAAAGGAGCGAGCGTGGAACATCGTAATTTCTCCTTTGTCGATCGCTTCCACAATGGGCGGGATATATTTACCGATGGCGAGCCAGTTGGTGATGCTCCCTGCATCGACCCCGAGGTAATCGGCCACGTCCTTTTGGTTGAGCCCGAACATTTCCATCATCTGTTTGATGAGGTTGCAGCGCTGGGAGGGCGAGAGATCCTGCCGGGCATGGGTGAGAACGAAGCGAAGCCGGTTCCGGTACGTCTCAATCTCGACTCCCTCCGGTGGGGTGTCGACGATGGCCGGGATGTCTTTGAAGCGGGCAAGGTGGGAGACGGCAAGGCGGCGGGTGCCTTTGACCAGCGTGAATCTATCGCCAACGGGCAGAACGATGATCGGTTGTTGCACGCCGGACTTCTCGATGCTCCGACGCAACGCATCATCTTCCACAAGGGAATCTGTCCGCTCGTATTCCGTTGGGACATCGATCAACCCCAAAGGGATACGGCGCCGGATGATCTCTTTCGGGCGGGACCAGGTGAAGGTGTCTGTCATTTCATGGCCTCCTCGAACTTCGCGTAGTTGATTTTGTGCTTGTCGAGCGCACGTCTGAATTTCCTGTCCTGCAAAAGAGTCTCGAGGTTAGCGGGTCCAAGGCTGTGATGAAGCCGGATCGGTTTCAATGATTTCCTGACCCGCTCTAAATCCTCCCCTACTCGCTTCAAGGAAGCCTTCAGGGCGCTCTTTGACCATTGCCCCGTCTCTTGGTGCGCTTCCCGGGCCCGACGCACTACAGAGGCAATATTGGAGGCGGTCTTTTGCAACCCTTCCTCTTTCAGCGTCTCAATCACGATCTCCTGACCCGCTGACGGGAGCGACGTCAAGAGTTCGGCCTCCCGAATGGTCATCTCCTTCAATTCCTTTTCAAGCGCAGGGCTCAGTTTCGACAGGATCCGCAGCAACTTTTCCAGATGCGCCACGGTGATAAAGTACCGCTGCGAGAGAGCGAAGAGCCTGTCTGGTGTCAACGGGCCCCCCTCGGCCTCTACATCTTGTTTGATGAGGCGGGCTTGTTCCTGCCAGCTCAGCGATCGGCGAATGAGATTCTCCGAAAGGAACCGGCCGGCAATCTCTCCTTCAGCTTCCTTCTCGATTGTCGCCGGCACGCGCAGGAAACGTTTATCGCCCGTCTCTTCGAACAGTTCGAGGGCCGCAGTGCAGCGACCTTCCCCAAAGAACGCCTGCCATTTGTGTTGCCCTTTCTGCGTCAACTCCCGCACCTGGATAGGCTGGCGAATCCCCATCTCGCGAATCGAATCTTTCATCAGCGCAAACCCTTCCGGGTCACGGTCGCGATGAATCAGGAAAGTGACTTCCCGCGGGTCGACGTAAATAATCTGTTCGGTTTTCATTCCGGTATGGGTGTGGGCTCAGCCAACTTGGCGAGCGCCTGCATTTTCTTTTCTTCAGGGTTCAAGCCAAGGAACGGTTTCAGATCGAGAATTTCGGCGAGTATTCGCAAGCCAGCCTTTTCGTCCCTGCTCACCGTGGTCATGTCGATCTTCACATCGTCGCGCATCAGGTCTTCAAAGGCTGCGTATGGCTGCTCGAACCGGCCCCCAGCGAGGTTGATGGCCCTGATAGTCCTGGCCTTCTCCCGCTCCCACGTCTTCCAACGCCCGTTTAGCCGGAAGGCGATCACGAAAAGCACCCCCGCCACCAGTATTGCTGAGAGGATGGTGAGAAATAATTTCATCTAAGGATTTGCGGCACCACTTCTAAGGAAATTCCTTACAGACCGAACCCTTGTGAATAACCGAAACAAGATTGCTTCCTCCGGGTGTTCCCTTTGGGTGAAAGGCAAATGTGAGCCACCGAGAGAGCGCGGTGGGAGAAGGGCCGGTGAGGGAGTCGGCTCGATCATCGCTTTTTCTTCCCTCCGTAGCGCACGCGCTTTCCCGCAGCGTGACGTTTCAGGAACTCCGCATAGAGCTTTTCTGTAACATCGGACACGTCTTCGCCAGACTCGGCGCAGGCGATCTTCATAAGGCGTTTCACTTCCGTGTTGATACTCAGGTTGAACGCCTCCCGTCCATTTTCTGCACTCATCGATGGTCGAATATGCGCACACGCGCAAGGGAAAGTAAAGGAAAAAGAAGAAAGTTGAAAAATAGTCTTGCGCATATGCGCACAGGCGCTTAGAAAGTAATCCAATGAAGAACGGAAACTCCGCCGTGAATCTCTCGATTAGGACGCCGATTGCCCAGGCGGTGAAATCCTTTGTCGAAGCAAACCCCCGCAAGGGCCGCAAGAATCTATCCGAATTCACCGAGGGCCTCTGGATTTCTTACCTGCGGGCGAAGAAGTGGAAGCTGCCTCCTCTGTTCAAAAAATGAAAACAACCATTCGCATTGGCAACATCGCCATCGACGTGGAGCAATCCGGCGAGCCGCCCATCAACTTGGTAAGCGGGCTGAGCGAGAACACCTACTGCGTCAACGGCAGAGTGTTTCCCATCCCGGCGGATGTAGTTGAGTTGGCTGAGCTTTGGAACTCCGATCTCTCTACCAAGGAAATGGGGAAGAAGCTTAACGGCAAGGGCGGCGCGTATTACGGCGAAGTGGTAACTCGCGTCTCTGCTCTGCGGAAAGCGTTGCCTGAATTGTTCCCGTACCGAGGAGCGAACAAGTCGAAATGACCACCGCAACGGACATCCGAGCACTTTCAGACTTTCCCGGCAACGGGGGATTGAGCGGCGGCGTGGAAAGCAGACACGCGGACTACGAAGCGTTGGGTGTCAGCGCAATGGACTCCGGTCGGACTGAGCCCGGAAACACTCACGGGAGAATAACCAATAGCGGGAGTAGCGCCCCGCCCGCTCAACCACTTTCGGCACAGTATCGCAACCAAACGCCCCGTGAAGCTACCGAGGCGGGTGCCGAGACTCTTTCACCAGCGCCGACAAACCGGGGGCTTCTCCTCCTCGCCATTCCGCCTGACGCCGATCTTCCGGTGACGATGGGTGATGTCATCGCTCTTCTCAGCAAGCGGTTATTTCCTTCCAGATGAACCTCGTAGCTGCATGGCCCCGCCTGATGCGTCCAGATGTCGCCACCGAGTACGTCGGCGGGAGAGCTGTGATGGACGCTCTCATCAAACAAAAGCTGCTGGCGCCCAAGGTGGACAATCCGCGGTTCAAGGTCTACGACCGCTTGGCCTTGGATGCTGCCTGCGATGCCTTGCGCTCTTTGGAGGAGACATGAAAGGCCGAATCAAGCGCACCGGCCTCTGGCAGCAGCTTTGCGTAATGGCGCTGCACCACGCGAACGTCATCGCCCAAGTAGGTCGCGATCTTGAATATCGAGTGGTCAGCGCTTGCGAGGAGGGATGCGAACGTGTGGCGCATGGTGTGAGGCGTTACCCACGGACAGCCTTGACGCAGCATCCATTCTCGAAACGGACGGGTGAAGTCGTAGCGGTAGCGGTTCTTTCCGTGCTGGTTTTCGGGGTGCAGCATGAAGGGCTCGCGCAAACCGTAGTCATCGCGAATGAAGGCCAGGAACTCACCAGTCAACGGGATGCTGCGTTCCTCTCGATCCTTAAACTGCATCGTCGGAGTCTTCCGAAGGTGGAGAATGCCAGCCCGCAGATCGAACCAAAAGGGCCTCGCCTCCACGATCTCAAGCGCACGAAGGCCGGCGTGAAACCCGCAGTAGTAAACGAATTTCATGTCGTCCCGTTCACATTCGCTGATGATGCGGTTGACCAATTCGGGGGGGCAGAAGTTCTTTCGCGCTGCACAATCAGGAGCGGAGAGCCGGAGAGCATTGCAGGGATTATCGCGAACGGTCTTCTCTACGTCTCGACACCAGTTGAAGAAACTGCGAATCGTCATCAGGTTGCCGAAAGCGGTATTGGCGGAAGTGTCGGCCAGGCGGAGGTTGTAATATTTCCTCACGCGATCGGTTGTGATGTCGGATGGACGAACGTTGCCGCACCATTCCGCGAAGGTAATCAGGACGTAGTTTTTGGAGTTGACGGTTGCCTTTGCCCACCCCCCATTCTCCCCTGCCTCACGTCGCAGCCGCATGTGATTCACGAAGCGATCGACGGCGTGGCGAATGATGCTGCCGGACTCAAGAGCGGGCGAGTGCCGGAGCCGGGTAGCGTTTCGGATTGCTTCGCTCAGGTCCGAGGTTTTCAGGGAAATGTAGTGCCGTTTCTTTTCCTTTTGGATGGCGAGCCAGTAGACGTTTCCTCGCTTGTAGATGCCGCGGGAGAGCCGTTGCGTTGCGTTCATCGGATCCAGTGTCGCACAAACCCTGTCACACTTGGCAAGTGCAAAGGCGTGACAAGTGCGAGCATGGAAGAGATTTCGCCCGGAGTCTACGGGGCTCGAACCCGCAACCTCCGCCGTGACAGGGCGGCGCTCTAACCAATTGAGCTAAGACTCCTCGCGCGAAAAGCGAAGCAGGTTAGGTCGCTCACTCCGCGCCTTCAACCTCTTTTTCCCAAGTTCGGACCCGCCTCCTGTTTGCGGGGGGCCACGCGCGGTTTATAATCCGCGTAGTCTTTCCGAATGAACGACGAGCGCAGCAGAGAATTTGCAAACCCGGACGATGCCCCGGGCCCGCCCGAGCTGAGTTTGCTCGAGGCATTCGACGTGGTCCTCGCGTCGATCCCTCTGGAGGATCGAAATCGGCGGGAATTGTTCGCCTTGCGCTCGGAAATCGCGGCCCAGGAAGAGACGATCGGCGAAGCGCAGCAGATGATTCAGAAGCTGGAGGAGGTGATCAAGAAAGTGACCTCTCCCGCGAATCGCATCGGCACTTATCTCAGTAATCCGGCGCGGGAAACGGCCCATATTGTCGTCGGCGGCGCGGACTATTATTGCAACATCGATCCGCGCGTTAGTCTCGCGAAGCTCAAGAAAGGCACCCGCGTTCTGGTCAACGAAGCCTATGTCATCGTGGGCGACCTCGGTTTCGAAACGGCGGGGCCTGTGACCAAAATCACCGAGATCCTCGGCGCGGATCGGCTTCGAGTCGGCTCCGATCATGGATTGCAATCGTTGATCCTCCAGCGTTCCGCCGAGCTGATGAAGGAGACGCTCAAGTCCGGCGATGACGTCCGGGTCGACCCGAATTACCGGGTGGCGCTCGAAGTTCTTTCGCACCCGCAATCTCGCGAGCATTACCTCGACGATGTGCCGGAGCTGCCCTGGGAGAGGGTCGGCGGACAGGACCAGGCGCTTCAAGCGATCAAGGACGCCATCGAATTGCCGCTCCTGCATGGCGATCTTTTCCAAAAGTTTCGGCACGCGACGCCGAAGGGTTTTCTGCTTTATGGCCCGCCGGGCTGCGGCAAGACGCTCATCGGCAAAGCTACGGCTTACAATTTGACGAAGCAGCTCCGGGAGAAAACGGGCGACGAGATGAAAGAATATTTCATGCACGTCAAGGGACCTGAAATCCTGAACATGTGGGTGGGCGAATCGGAGCGGATCGTGCGGGAGATCTTCTCGACCGCGCGCGAAAAGCGGCGCGAGGGATTCCTGCCTTTTCTCTTTATCGACGAGGCCGAAAGCATCCTCGGGACGCGCCGGGCCTCTCGTTACTCGAACATTCTCTCGACGCTCGTGCCGATGTTCTGCTCAGAGATGGACGGGATCGATTCACTCCACGACGTGGTCATCATTCTCGCCTCGAATCGCGCGGACTTGATCGATCCTGCGATTTTGCGTCCCGGCCGGATCGACCGGAAAATCAAGGTGAACCGGCCGAACAAGGACGGCGCGCGCGAAATCTACCGGATTTATCTCACGAACGACCTGCCCTACGACGGGGCCCTTGCGAAAGAAGCCGGAAACATCGGAGCCGCGATCGACCGGCTGGTCGAGCGAATCCTGGAAGGGCAATTCGCGCGACGCGACGAAAACAAATTCCTCGAGATCACGCTCCGGAGCGGCCGAAAGGAAATCCTCTACCGGAGCGACCTCCTGAGCGGCGCGATCATCGCGTCGATCGTCGAGCGGGCAAAAGGGCTGGCCATCAAGCGGGCCATCGCCACCCAGGAAGACCAGGGAATCAGCGAAAGCGATTTGCAGCTATCGTTCATCGCTGAATTCACGGAAAACGACATTTTCCCGCCGACGGACATGACCGAAGATTGGTTCAAGCTGATCGACTACGACCCGGAAAATGTGGTGAAGATTTCACCGGTGCGCCGGGATGAGCAAACAAAACTGCCCAGCCATCGCGGGGTGATTTGAGGTGGATCGTGCGCTCCGTCGCACGATGTTTCATTTTGCGGCTGCGCCGCCACTCGTCATCGAGCGCGGAGCGCTCGATCCACCCGGAACGCAGTGAAATCGCTTTCGCTCTGCCGGGCATGTCCGTTAACATCAGGCGCATGAAATCGATTACTCGTTTCATTACGCTGCCGACGATCCTCTCGACCCTCGCCCTGAACGTGCATGCCCAACTGACGCCGGAGCCTAGAACCGATGTTTCGGACAAGGCGCTCATCACAAAGACGACGTCGGCGATCAGTCCGGTGCCGGCCAGGAGTGGCACAGGTGACATAGCCTCACTGCGCAAGATGGCCGACGACTATTACACCTGGCGCAATCAGAATTATCCGGTCTTCAGCAGCGATTCCGGGCTCCATACCTGGGATAATCGGCTGACCGATTACTCTGCCGCGAAGATCGCGGAACGGGCCCAGCACATTCGCCGACTGCTCGAGCAGGTTCGCGCGCTCACGACCACCAGTTGGTCGAAGGATGACCGCATCGACTGGATGCTGTTTCGCGCGCAGTTGGAAGGGCCCGATTTCAACAACCGGGTGCTGCAATCCGAAAAAACCGACCCGCAGCTCTACCTCGGCGAATGCAGCAATGGAATCTTTTCACTCCTCAAAAAAGAATACGACACGCCGCGGAATCGAGCGATCTCGGCGACGGCACGATTGAAGCAGATGCCGGCGATGCTCGCCCAGGGTGAGCGCAATTTGCAGAAGCCGGTAAAACTTTTCGCTGAGCTCGCGATCGCTTCCGCCCGCGCGATCGATCCCCTCTTCAAGGACAGCCTCATGACCCTGGCGCGCGATCTCGCGCCGAACGAGCGCGACGATCTTGTCAAAGCCCGCGACGCCGCACTCGACGCGATCCATGGCTTCGCCGATCGCCTGGAAAAACGTTTGCCCTCGATGGTGGCCTTCATGCCGATGGGCGCGGCTAACTACAATTACTACCTCAAACACATCCTCCTGCTCCCGCTCGACGCGGAGCAGGTGGCCATGCTGGGCCGCACGGAACTGGCCCGTTATCGCGCGCTAGAATCGCTCCTGTCCGATCCGGCACTGGCCGATCCAAACCCGGCGCGCAGCAAGAACATTCCCCCGGATCAGGCGTCGTTTCTCAAAGCATATGAAAGCCGCCAGCAGGAGATGGTTAGTTTTCTGAAGCAAAACCGTCTGGTGACAGTCCCCGATTACCTGGGCCGCTTCGAGATTCGGCAACTGCCCGAAGCCTTCAAGCCGACAAGCCCCGGTGGTTTCATGAATCCCCCCGGCCTTTACGACAAAGATCCGACCGGCTTCTTTTTCATCCCGACCTACAATCCGCAATCGAAGAACTTTTATATTCGCGCGGCAATCGAAGATCCGCGGCCAATCCTCGGGCACGAAGGCATTCCAGGCCACTTCATGCAGCTTTCGATTGCGAATCATCTTGCCAATGAGATCCGCCGCCAGCACGGCGATGGCGTCTTCGTCGAGGGCTGGGCGCTCTACGGCGAGGAGATGCTGATGCGCACGGGCCTTTACCCGGAAAATTCGGCTTCCCAGGGACAAATCCTTCGGCTGTCGCGCTACCGCTCCGCGCGCATCGGCGTCGACGTTAACTTGCACACCGGAAAGTGGACCTTCGAGCAGGCGGTAAACTACTTCATGGAAGCGGGCGGGCTCGATCGGGAAGCGGCGGAAGGCGAAGCCGCCGGGGCAGCCTCTTATCCTACCCAAAAGATCAGCTATATCGTCGGTAAATGGCAGATCATGAATTTGCTTGGACGGTATCGCGACAAATCCGGCGAGAACTACCGCCTTGGGCAATTCCACGACGACCTGATCAAAAACGGCAGCCTGCCGCTTTCGATCGTCGAATGGATCTTGTTGGATGATCCCTCGTCGGTGGAGCAGGTGGTGCGATAAGGAGACCGAGCGCCGACACCGTCCATGCCCTGTCATCCTGAGGCTGGCGAAGCGCGCCGAAGGACCTCACAACTGCAATCGACCCGCCTTGCACCTAGAACGCCAACTGGCAGTTGCGAGGTCCCTCGCCGTCTGCGCGACTCGGGATGACACGCCAAATGAAATTACAACTTTCAAAGCGACCTTGCAGCCTTCCCACCTTGATTCGCTTTTTACTCGCGCATGTCCGCTGACGCTCACTCTGTTCTCATCATCGGCGGCGGGCCTGCCGGGCTGCGCGCCGCGGAGGTTGCACGTGCGGCAGGCGCACAGGTCACTGTCTGCGATGCGCAGCGTTCCGTTGGCCGTAAATTTCTCATCGCCGGGCGGGGAGGACTCAACCTCACGCACGGCGAGCCGGTCGAAAACTTCCCGGCTCGCTACATAGACGAACCGGAGCGCTGGCGCGATTTGCTCCACGAGTTCGGCCCGGACCATCTTCGTGCGTGGGCGGCGGAATTGGGTGTGGAAACGTACATTGGGACCAGCGGGCGCGTCTTTCCGCTCGGACAGAAAGCGGCCGGCCTTTTGCGCGCGTGGATTAGACGCCTGCGCACGAACGGCGTGGAATTCCGAATCGGTTCGCGCTTCACAGGTCTCGGAGGCGGACCTGGCCGGTGGCGGGCTGAATTCCTGGCGGTGGACGGGAAGCTCTCACTCACAGCAGAGGCGCTCGTTCTCGCGCTTGGTGGCGCCTCGTGGCCGGAAACCGGATCAGACGGAACTTGGCCCGCGATTCTGGCCGGTCACGGAGTGGACATCGCAACCTGGGTTCCGGCGAACTGCGGATGGGACGTTGACTGGCCCTCCGAACTGCTCTCTCGCGCCGAAGGAATGCCGCTCAAGAATCTCACCGTGCGCGCGGGCCCTGAATCCGTCTCCGGTGAATTGCTCATTACGCGCCACGGACTCGAAGGCGGCGCGCTTTATCGTCTGGGCCGCGCCCTTCGCTCCATGAAGGAGCCGCGTCTGGAGATCGATTTCAAACCCCAAATTACGGCCGAAGCGATGCGCGAGCGGACCACGAATCTATCCGCGGCACAGGATTGGTTTGGTGCCTGGAAGCTGAGTGCGGCCGCGGTTGCTTTGCTCGAAACGTTCGCTGGACAAGAATGCAACGACCGCCAGCGCCTGATCGCGCAGGTGAAGAACTTCAGCCTCTCGCTCAGGAGTCCGCGACCGATCGCGGAGGCAATTTCATCTGCGGGCGGTGTGCGCTGGAGCGACCTCGACGAATGCCTGATGCTCCGCAAACTCCCTGGCGTTTTCGTTGCCGGGGAGATGATCGACTGGGAAGCGCCAACAGGTGGCTACCTCCTGCAAGGCTGCTTCGCCACCGGCACACGCGCGGGTCACGCCGCCGCTGCGAGACGCGATCAATCGTAGCAATTTGCCGGGGATAGCCCCCCGAAGGCCCGTCGTCAGGCCTCCGGGGAGGCGGTTCCAGGGGGAAGGAGCCGCAAAAGATCCCGCATCCAAAGATGAGGTTCAATGCGTGACTACGGGTTCCGCCGTCGGAAGTTGGGAATTTTCTCAGGCGCCCTGAATCCACTGAACAGGTATCGTGTGGGTATCCGCGAGCCGGTTTCGACTATTGGACGTCCCATCGTATGATCCGTCAGATGAAGGGGGTGTTTGGGATCGAGACGGAATATGGGATCACGGTTCAGGGGGCAGAATCGGTGGATGTCGTGGCGGAATCGATCGAGCTGGTGCGCTCCTATTCCGAGCACGGCGCCCACATGAAATGGAATTATGGCCTCGAAGATCCGCATCGTGATGCTCGTGGCTTTCGCGCGGCGGAACTGCTGCAAGACACGGACGAGTCAGCCTACTACGAAATCGATAAGAACCGGCCGCTGAGTTTCGAAGAAATCAAAAGCGATCTCGTCCTTTCGAATGGCGCCCGCTTTTACAACGATCACGCGCATCCGGAATACTCGACGCCCGAGTGCACCACCTTGCAGCAATTGGTCGCCCACGAAAAGGCCGGTGAGCAGATTTTGTCGGAATGCGCACGCCGCAGAAATCTGAAACTGCCGCCCGGCCACGAGGTGCGGTTGTATAAGAACAACACCGATTTCTCCGGACACAGCTACGGGTGCCACGACAATTATCTAATGCGGCGCGACGTCCCGTGGGATCGGCTGGTCGCGGGCATTCTGCCGTTCTTAATTACCCGGCAGATATTTGCCGGCGCTGGGAAGATGGGGATCGAAGGGGAAGGCGCGGCCGGGCAGCCCGGAGTGTTTCAGATCTCACAGCGGGCCGACTTCTTCAGCGCGCTCGTGAGCATCGATACCATGAACAAGCGCCCGCTCGTAAACACCCGCGATGAGCCGCATGCCAACGCGGACCTTTACCGCCGCTTTCACGTGATCGTTGGCGATTCGAATATGAGCGAGTGGGCGACGGCGTTGAAGGTCGGCACGACCGCGCTTGTGCTCGAGCTGATAGAGCGGGGCGAAGCGCCGCAGCTCGATATCGCGCAGCCGATCAATGCCACGAAATCGATCAGCCGCGATCAGAATTACGGTTGGATCCTGGAATTAAACGATGGACGCAAGATTTCCGCGGTTGATGTTCAGCGGCTTTACCTGAAAGCCGCCCAGAAGATTGTTACCGACCAGGCAGAAACGAACTGGTTACTCCGGGAATGGGAGGCGGTGCTCAACGATCTCGAGCGGGATGTCACGCTGGCGCGCGATCGCGTCGATTGGGTCGCAAAAAAGCTTCTGCTCGACGCATTTCGGGAGGAGGAAAACCTTTCCGGGTCCGATCCATGGCTTCAGGCCATCGACCTCGAATATCACAACATCCTCCCGGATCAGGGCCTCTTTTATGAGCTGCTGCGGCAGGGCACGGTGCGCAACATCGTGAGCGAGGCGGAAATCAAGAACGCGATTTTCGCGCCGCCGGAGACAACGCGCGCATTTTTTCGCGGCCGGTCCGTGGCGAGATTCAACGACGTGATCAGCTCCATTCAATGGGATGAGATCGTGTTCGCGAACGGCGTGGATACCCATCGCGTCCAGTTCCCCGAAGTCGCCGTGGACAATCGCCTCGAAGCGCTCAATGGCGCCGCCCGGGATCTTCCGGACTTCGACGAGTTTATGCGTGCGATCCGCGCCCTGGACTGACAGGTGCCTTCGCAGCTTCGCGACCTGGCCGCTACCTTCGAAGCGCCCGGACGTTGCTCAGCCAGGTCGAAAGCAATGCGCCGATGCCGCCGAAGATAAGCCAGGTGAGCGCGCCATCGAACAATGATTTGTTTCCGAGCGCGAGTGCGGCAATCGCGACACCGGCACTCGCCAGGATTACGATTCCAATGCCACCGAAAAGAATCGATCCGGCTCGCGATTTATTGGTGAAAGCCATGGATAAGGGGATAGCGGCGGCGACCAGCGAACCACCGAGGACCAAGGTCCAGCTCCATCCGAAGCAAAAGCCGACCACGAGCAGCGTGACACCGGAAACGATGCTTCCCCCAACAACGATGGCCTCAGCCTTTTCGTCCCGCCGCAGAGCATGGCGAGCAAAGCGATCGAAAATGAGGATGAAGTTTCCGACCGCGTCGGCCACGAACCCCCAGAGCACGAAAAGGAAATAGAGCGCGGTGATGCCGATGGCGAGTCCAGGCGAAACATTGCGCGCCAGGCTCCGAACGTAACGAAAGACCAGATAGATACCGATTATGACCGCCCATCGCGCACGCTCGGTCAGCCGCGCCATGGCAAAGCTGTAGCGAAGGTAGGCCCGGTAAAACGCGGACCGGGCGCGGAAGCTGGTGAGAAGGCCTTCTCGCGCCGGCTCGAATTCCGGATCCAGCCGAAGGGCTTCGCGAAAATGGGATTCGGCCCGGGCGTGATCGTTTATCTGCAAGGCACTCCAACCTGCGTTGTAATGGGTGTAGGCATCCTCAGGGTCGCGCTGCAGCAAACCGGCGATCTGTGCCTCGTTTTCCGCATTTTTCTTCTGCATGCGCAAAGCAGAAGCGAGTAAATTTGCCGCGAACGAAGAATCCGCGTCGAGCGCGAGGGCCTCTCTGGCGGCCTGTTCAGCTTTTGACCACTGTTGCTGTCGCAGAAACGCCTGGGCTTCTGCAATCCATGCGTCTTCTCCATATGGATCGAGCTCACGCGCCGTGCCCGCGGCGATTAGTGCATCCTTGGGCCGATCCAGTGAATTTAGAATGAAAGCGCGTAGCGCGTGATGAGCCGCGTCATTCGGGGAAATGGCAATGGCATCGTCGATGATCCTCAACGCTTCCTTTTCTCGTCCATCCTGGGCGTGGACGGAGCTCGCCAGGAAATGGAGCGCCAGATCATCGCGAGGATCCTCGCCCAGCGCGCCCTTGAAGTGCTCTTCGGCATCGGTAAAACGCCGTAAATCGCGACATTGAAGACCCAATCGGATATGCGCCGAGAGTGAATCCCCCGTGTTCATTTCTTGATGCCCAGATAATCAAGGACATCGTCGTAAAAACCGCCCTGGTTCGAGTAGAGCGCGTAGTTTCGTGCGCTCTCAAACCAGGCCCGTGTGCTCGGGCGCACCCTTTTGACGCTTTCAAGCAAATCACGCGTCGTAACCGGCACGACCCGGCCTTCCTTCATCGCGCGCGCCATGATACTCTCAATCGTCAGGTCGAAAATCGCCTTGAGGTCGGCCCCCGAGAAGTCCTTCGTTTTCGCCGCGATTTTTCTTATCTCGAGATCGATCACCGGCTTATCGCGGGCCATGACCTCCAGAATGGCGACCCGGGCCGCTTCGTCGGGCGGCGGAACAAACAAGATGCGATCAAATCGGCCGGGCCGGCGGAAAGCAGGATCGAGGTGCCACGGAGCGTTCGTCGCGCCGAGAATGAGGAGGCCCTCGTTATCGCCCACGTTTCCATCCATCTCGGCCAGGAATTGATTGATGAGGGTGCGGCCGGCGCTTCGTTTCAGGTCGTTCCGATCGGCGGCGAGCGCGTCAACCTCATCAAAAAAAAGAACAGCTGGAATGTTTCGCCGCGCCGTTTCAAAGAGCTCGTGGAGGTTCTTCTCGGATTCACCGAGGTAAAGATTCAAAATCTGGTGAATACCAATGGAGAGGAAGTTTGCCTTTATTTCACCGGCGGTCGCCCGGGCCAGAAGCGTCTTGCCGCAACCGGGTGGACCATAAAGAAGAACGCCACCGCCAATTTTCTTTCCATACGCGCGAAAAAGCTCGGGGTTCTTGAGAGGATGAATGATTTTCATCCGGATCTCCTCTTTCAACGGCTCCATCGCTCCGACTTGCTTGAAGCTTAACTTCGGCCTCTCGATCTCGAGATCGTTGGCCGAGTCCTCTTCGCCTTCCCACGCCTCGGCACCTTTTTCCGCCGGATTCCAAGAATTGCCGCCCAGGGTGACTTTGCGAGGTTCCTCGTCGTCCCGCGAGGCCGGCTTCTTTCCGGCCTGGTAAAGCTCCGCCTCAAGTCCGGCGTCTTTTATCCGAGCGTCCAGTTCAACCGCTTTCTCATAGTGACTTCTGGCGGCATCGCGATTCCCTTCCCCCAGCTCCAGTCGAGCGAGGAGGGCCAGGGCCGCAGCACAATTCGGATGTTGCGAAATGATCCCCTCGAGCCGCACTGCCGCCTCGGAGGTGTTTCCCCCAAGGTGAAGCACGCGGGCGATGCCGAGCTTTGGTCCGATCGCGGAGGGATCGAGGGCTTGGAGTTTCTCAAATGCCACCCGGGCTTCGTCCAGACAAAACTCGTCGAGACACGCCTGCGCAAAGACGGAGAGCAAGGGCGGATTATCGGGGGAAACGGCGAGCGCTTCCCGGAGCGAATCGAGATTTGAGGACACGGTCGGTCAAAGTGCGCGAGAGCCAGCGCGGAGGCAAATGGCCAGAGCGACCACCTCGTGAGAAGTGGGGCCGGATTACGACCAGGTGATCAAACGCAACTCGTGCGTTTGCATGAGATGAGGATGAATCGGAACTACGCGGACGCTGAAGCCATAGGCGCCGCTGTCGGATGCCGGCACCGAACCCTGATAAACGTAATTCCCCTCGCCTTCCACCGGTGAGCTTCCGTCAAGAACAGTCACGGAAGGGTTTCGAATCCCCCCGTTGTCGGCTTCGCCGTGGTAAGCCTCAACGCGAACATGGTCGGGCGCGACCGCACCGAGATGAACTCTCGCGGAGATCTGGAGCGCCTCGCCCACCTGAATGTTCTGGCGATCGTTGTTGCCGACCTGAACATCGAGGATGGCCACTCGCGGCCAGTCTTTCCGCATCTGTGCTTTCCATTTACTGAGCTGGGTCGCGGCGGCGCAGTCGTCGCGCGCGAATTCCTGATGCGCTTTAGCCGCCGGTGTGTAAAGGCGCTCGGTGTATTCCTTCACCATGCGATGGGTATTGAAAACCGGAGTGACGGTGCGGATCGATTCACGCATGAGCTGCAACCAGGCGAGCGGCAGTTTGCCGTCCGGTTTCGCGTAATAGAGCGGGATAATCTGGTTCTCGAGCAGCTGGTAAAGACTGCCGGCATCGACCTCGCTTTGAAAGTCGACCGTGCCGCCGGCGATCTCCGCGCCAATCGCCCAGCCGTTGTTGCCATTGTAACTTTCGCACCACCAGCCATCCAGCACGCTCAAGTTCAAGCCGCCATTCGGTGGCAATTTCATTCCACTCGTGCCACTCGCCTCCAGCGGCCGAAGCGGATTGTTCAACCACAGATCGACGCCCTGAACGAGGCGACGCGCGATGTAGGTATCGTAATCCTCGACGAATACCATGCGGTTCTCGAAGCCCCTTTCCCGGCTGAACTTGTAGACCTGCTGGATGAGCGCCTTGCCCCCTTCATCCTGGGGATGCGATTTCCCGGCGAAGATGAATTGCACCGGCCGCGTCTCGTCATTGAGCAAACGCTTCAGGCGCTCCTGATCGCTGAATAACAACGCCCCGCGTTTGTAGGTGGCGAAGCGCCGGGCGAAACCGATCGTCAGAATTTCCGGATCGAGAATGCGATTAACGCTGCGGATCGATTCGGGCGATTCGCCCGCGCGTTCCCGCGCCGCCCGCACGCGCTCCCGCACAAACTCGACCAAACGCAGTTTCAATTTCTGGTGCGTTTCCCAAAGCTGCGCGTCGGGGATATCGGTCACGCGGCGCCAGAAATCCGGATCGGTCAGATGTTCTTCCCAATCTCCCAGGTACTTTTGATAGAGCGCGGAGAATTCCGGCGCCATCCAGGTCTTGGTGTGAACGCCATTCGTGATGCTGGTGATCGGAACCTCGTGTCCGGGCACGCCGGCCCAAACATCTTTCCAGAGCGACCGGCTGACCTCTCCATGCAGTTTGCTCACGCCGTTCGAATGCCGGCTGACCCGCAAGGCCAGCACCGTCATGCTGAAGGCCCCCAGTGGATTCACACTTGTCTGACCAAGACGGAAGAACTCGTCGAATGGCACCTGCATCTGCGCGGCAAAGTCTCCGAAGTATTTCCGCATCATCTCCCGCGGAAAAGCGTCATTGCCGGCGGGCGCCGGCGTGTGCGTCGTGAAGACATTGGCGGCGGCGACCACCTGGAGGGCGGAATAGAAATCGAGCTTTTTCTCCGCGACGTTCAGGCGAATGCGCTCCAGCGCGAGGAAGGCGGAGTGGCCTTCGTTCATGTGAAAGACTTCCGGTTCGATCCCAAGAGCGGCGAGCGCTTTCACCCCGCCAATGCCCAGGACAATCTCCTGCCGGATGCGCATTTCGAGGTCGCCGCCGTAAAGCTCGGCCGTGATGAGACGATCTTCCGCGGTGTTCTCCGCGATATCGGTATCGAGCAGGAAAAGGCTGACGCGCCCGACGTGCAGTTGCCAGATCTTCGCCCACACTTCGCGATCCAGGAGCCGGACCGAAACGAGCAGGTTACTGTCGCCGCTCCGCACTTCCTTGATCGGCAGATGATGAAAATTCTGGTTCAGGTTGACGGCGTGCTGGATGCCATCCTTGTCGATTTGCTGTTTGAAGTAGCCATGTCGGTAGAGCAATCCGATCGCGACGAAATTCAGGTCGAGATCGCTGGCTGACTTGCAATGATCTCCCGCGAGAATGCCAAGGCCGCCTGAGTAATTCGGAATCGATTCGTGAAAGCCGAACTCGGCCGAAAAATAAGCGACCGGCTTCCCGAGCACGCTACCCGGGCCCGTTTTTCCGTAGGTCTCTTTCTGCTCAAGATAGCGGCGGAAAGATTCATGCACGTCCTTCAGCTCGCGCAGAAAACTCTTGTCTTGCGCGACATCGACGAGACGGGCCTGGCGCGAAAGTTGAAGCATCCGGACGGGATTGTGGTTCGTCCGATTCCAAAGCTCCGGATCGAGATGACGGAAGAGGCGGCGGGCCGAGGGTTCCCAAGTCCACCACAAGTTGAAGACCATCTCACGCAAGGGCTCGAGCGCGGCCGGCAGCGTGGGGATCACATTATAGGTGTGGTAGGTCGGCATGGAGCGGGTGCGGGCCTGGATAGAAAACGAAGCGTGAATCTGACAGGAAAAACTTTAGCAGCAAGCGTTCCATCCTGGAGCGATGCCGTAGCGGCATTGTAGGGCGTCTGTGTCAGACGCCGCCAGCCGCTGGCGTTTCACAGAAACGCCCTACAATTTTGACGCGGGAAGCGATCGCGGCGCGAAAACCAACCCCAACGCTAGCCCGGTGAGCAATCCGCTCAGGTGCGCCGCCATGCTGATTTGCGGGGTGGAAAGATCGAATACCACCTGGATTGCGATGATCACGAGAATGCTTTTCAAGCGACGGCTGGCGAGCGGGGCGTCCCGGCTGCGCAAAAGCAACCCGGCCCAAACACCGACCAACCCCAGGACGCAGCCAGACGCGCCGACCAGTTGTTCAGCCTTGCTCCAGCCAAACCCGCGCAAAATGAGGACGCCGAGACCTGAGCCCAAGCCGGAGAGCAGATAGCAGGTCCCGAAACGAATCGAGCCGATCGCGTGCTCCAATCCTGGTCCGATGACCGAAAGCGCATACAAATTGAGGATGAGATGAAACGGACCGTAGTGCAGGAAGAGCGAACTCAGGAGCCGCCAGTATTCTCCTTCAAAGCGGACGGCCTGGAACTCGAGCGCACCCAAACGGTGCAAGGTAAACGGATTAGTCGAACCGCCCAAAGCCAACTCGGCCACGAACATTGCGATATTGAGCGCAATGAGGACCAGCACCGCTGCGGTAGGCACCGCTTTTCGCGGACCGAAAAGCCGCGTGGTCGGACGATCACTTTGTTCGATGCGCCGAAAGACGGCATCGCTGGCAGGCGAAACTGGGGCGTGCGCGATTTCCCTTTCGTGTTCGAGACGATGCGCGGCTTCGGCTCGGATCAAGGCATCGTCGGTGGTGGCACGGAGATTTTCCAGCCTCGCGTGGCCGGCGATTGTTTCGCCTGCGGCAAGCTCGCCGGTCCCGATCCAAAACTCCTTCATATCACGCGAGAGTTTGCCCGGCCTTGTTTCGAGGAGTTTCCGCAGTGCTGGAAGACGGCCGCCAAATGCCAACGCCGACATTAAACTGAAATCGTAGAGCCAGATATGTTGCGGCGCGGTGTTAAGGGCTTGCGCGTTCCTGGTGAACTCAAGAAGAAGTTCGTCCCGTGCGCCGGTTTCGCCGAGCGCGCGCAAATAGAGGGGCAGCAAGGCTAGATCGGTCTGCCCGGTTCCGGGCGGCAGTTGGCCCCGCAGCCAGGCCAGCAGACCATTCCAGTCGCCGCGGATTCGAAAAGATTGAGCGTTCGCCTGGCGGCCGACGTTCGTTTGGCTGCTCCCCAGGCACGCAAAGAGTGCGAGGGAGGAAGGAAAGTCTCCACGCTGCGCGAGTTCCATCGCTCGCAGCAGCTCGGATTGCGCAAGCAGATCGCCGGCGGGATGCACGAAGCGAAGCGCACGGATAAGTCTTCGAGCGGACGAATAGCGTTGCTGCCCGGCAAGCTCGGATGCCTTACGCAATCCCAGCGCGGGAAGAAGCAGGAGAACGAGCCACGCCCCACCTCCGACAAATCCCGCAGTCTCGGGCCTAACCATCCAGGAAAGGCCCGTCACGATGAGAACCGCGGAGGATGCCAGCCGCCAGCCGCGATTTAATCCACCGCGCCGCCAGGTTTGCGCGAGCATGATCAACGGCGAGACGCACGCGATGAAAAGGAAGATATGATTGAGATCGAGCACGGAGGGAAGATGAGTGGGCGTTAAACCGGTGTACGTCAAACCTGAGGCAGGCTGTAAACAGTGACATCGCGCCGCCCATTTCGGCGCCCCGTCTCACTCGTAATCGTGCTCCTGCCCCCGCTCGTGACCGATTCCGTTTTTTTCGAGCGCGCGCACGAGCACGAGCAGGGGCCGATGATAGATTAACCTTGCTACCGAACGAATGTTGCTTACATCATCCAGTCAGCCTGCGAAATAGCGCAGGCTCCGTCACCGCGATGTCCGCAGCCGCGGTGAGGCAGAAGTGTTTCTTTCGTCAGGAATGAAGTTTGAAAAGATGCGGTAAAATAAATACGGCGCCGCGGTTCACTTCCCGTTTCGCCGGCCAGGAGCTTTGATTTAATCTGCAACCACAAATTCGTGTAAACGGCCGGATTCGCGCCCGAGAAGTCCGGGTCATCCTCGCATCCAACAGCGAACAACTTGGCGTCATGAAGCTTTCCGACGCCTTGCGCAAAGCTCAAAGCCTCGGCCTCGACCTGGTCGAGGTGGCCCCCACCGCCAACCCGCCAGTCTGCAAGATCGTCGATTTCGGAAAATTCCGTTACGACATCTCCAAGCAAGAGAAGGAAAAAAAACCTTCGGGGACGAAGCTGAAGGAAATCAAGTTCCGGGTAAACATCGACGATCACGATTACCTGACCAAGATCCGGCACGGCGAAGGGTTTCTCGACAAAGGGAACAAGGTGCGCGTCCAACTGCAATTCCGCGGACGCGAAATGGCCCATCAGGAATTCGGCATGCAACTGATGGAGAAAGTGCGCGACGATCTGGCCGGAATGTCGCAAGTCGAAATGGAACCGAAGATCGCCGGCCGCAACGTCACGATGACGCTGTCGCCGCTACCCGCCGCGCGCCGAAAGCGCAGGTTCTCCGTGGCGGCGGATGACGCCGAAGAAAGCGACGCGGAAAAGAGCGCCGCTGCCACTCCCGAATAACGGCTAATTGCTGGGAGGGTCCGGGGCGGTTGCCTCGGCAATCAGTTCGTTCACTCGTGCGATCTGAACCGCACGGCCTGTCGCCTCGTCGATTGAAACGACCACGCCACACAACCGAACTTCACCTCGCGCGATGGGGAATGGCGCGGGCAGATTCGAGATGAAACGATTTACAATCGGATCGACCGCCCGGCCGAGGATGGAATGCACGGGACCGCACATTCCGGCATCGCAGAGAAAGGCGGTCCCTCCTGGAAAAATTTGCTCGTCGGCCGTTTGGACATGCGTGTGCGTCCCCACGACGGCTGAAACTTTTCCGTCGAGAAACCGTCCAATCGCGATTTTCTCACTCGTAGTCTCGCCATGAGCATCCACGAAGACGATCGGCGTCTTTTGCCGCATTTTCTCGACGGCGATCTCGAGTGCTGGAAAAGGATTCTCCAAAATCGGCTGCATGAACGTCCGTGCCTGAACGTTGATCACGCCCACCGCGCCCTTCGCGGTCTCGAGCACGATCGAGCCCGAGCCAGGCGCGCCATCGGGATAATTGAGCGGGCGCAACAAACGCGGCTCCGTGTCGATGAAGCCAATAATTTCCTTTTGGTCCCAGATGTGGTCGCCGGTCGTTATTACCGAGACGCCGGCGCGCAGGAGATCGATCGTGATTCTGGGCGTGATTCCTCGACCGCCCGCCGCATTCTCGCCATTGACGATAACAAAGTCGGCCGCGTGCAATTCTTTCAAACGCGGCAACTGCGTGATCACGGCACTGCGGCCGGGCTCGCCCACAATATCGCCCAGAAAAAGAATCGTCAGCATCCGGCGAGCATCGTATTGAACAGGCGGAATTCCAAACCGTGATCTCTCATCATTTTCGCTTCGGGATCTTCCTCTCCCTTGCCCTCTTCCTTTGCGACCCTTCCGCGCTCGCGGCCGATCACCTCAGCAATCCCCTGGCCGATCCGCCGAAGTGGAAGTCGCTTCAGAAATATCAACGAACGATTACGCACGATGAGTTCGAGCGATTGCTTCGAGACGTCTACTGCCGTCACGGATTCAACGATGAACTCATTCGCATCGATCGGGATTTCGCCTGCATCCTGATGGATCGAGACGCGCAGACGTGGTTCACGCTGCATTTCGCCACAGGCGGTCGGCAACGCCGCCTGAAGACTCGGCCCTGGCGCACTGCGCAATCGCTTCCGCCACGGAAAAAACGGGGCGTGCTTTCAGGATTAAGGATCGCGCTCGATCCGGGTCACATCGGGGGTGAATGGGCAAAGATGGAGGAACGCTGGTTCAAGGTCGGTGATGCCCCGCCGGTCAAGGAAGGCGAGATGACGTTGCAAGTGGCGAAAATGCTCGCGCCGAAACTACGGGCCCTCGGCGCGCACGTCTCGTTTGTGCGCAACAAAACAGAGCCGGTGACACCGCTCCGGCCGGACGATTTTAAGGACGCCGCCCGCGCTGTGCTAAAAGCGGGCGGAACAGAAAATCCCCGAGATGACTTCGAAGGGCCCGACGACCCGCAGAAAGAGCAAACGATCCGGTGGCAGAGTGAAATCCTTTTCTACCGGAGTAACGAGATCCGGCACCGGGCGAAGGTGGTTAATACGCGACTGCGTCCGGACCTCGTTCTCTGTCTCCATTTCAACGCGGAAGCGTGGGGGGACGAACGCAATCCGACATTCATCGATAGAAATCACCTGCATCTTCTCGTAAATGGCACGTACCTGCCGCCGGAACTCGCCTTTGACGACGAACGCTTCGAGATGCTGCGCCGGCTGCTGAGCCGCGCCTACGACGAAGAGGTAAAGATCGCTGATACGGTCGCGGCGACGATGGCGAGGGCCATGCAGCTTCCACCGTATCAATATACGAACGACAATGTCACCCCAGTCGGCGCGAGCGGTTACGTCTATGCGCGCAACCTGGTGGCGACGCGACTCTATCAATGTCCCGTGGTTTACTTCGAGCCCTACGTCATGAACAACAGCGAGGTTTTCGCCCGCATTCAGGCGGGAGATTATGAGGGCACTCGGCCCATCAACGGCATCGAACGCCCGAGTATTTATCGCGAGTACGTCGACAGCGTGGTGGCCGGCTTGGTCGAATACTACCGCGCCGCCCGGAGATGATGATTTTCTGTAGCGGCGGTCTATGACCGCCGAACGATTTTCATTCACACAGCCACCGGAAGTCGGCGGTCATAGACCGCCGCTACAGGTGATGGATTGCCGCGTCGATGTCCCGGATCGTCACGTCCGTCGCCAGGCGCGCAGAACCAATTGAGGGCGTGACGACGAAACGCACCTCCTGACGCTCGAATTTCTTATCGAATCGAATGGCGTCGAGAATTTTGCCTCGCGGGAAATCCGCGGGCAACCGCGTCGGCAAATCAAATGCCTGAAGGGTGGTGAGAATTCGAGCCTTCTCGGTTTCAGGAAGACCCGCTTTTCGCAGCGAAATTTCGCACGCCGCCACGATCCCGAGGCTGACGGCCTCGCCATGCAGAAACTCCTGGTAATCCCCCGCCCGCTCGATTGCGTGCCCAATGGTGTGGCCGAAATTCAGCAGGGCCCTCTCGCCTTTGGTCTCGCGTTCGTCTGCGCTCACGATGGCGGCTTTGATCTCGACGTTTCGCCGGACGAGAGACGCGAGATCCTTGCGATCGAAGTGCCGGAGCGTTTCCAACATCTCCGCGTCCCGGATAATCGCGTGTTTGATGATCTCGGCGAACCCCTGCTTCCATTCTCGTGGCGGCAAGTTGGCGAGCGTATCTACATCGGCGATTACCAGAGAGGGATGATGCCGCGCGCCGATCAGGTTTTTCCCAGCGGCAGTATTAACCGCGGTTTTCCCTCCAATGGAGCTGTCGACTTGCGCGAGCAAGGTTGTCGGCACCTGCACATACGGGATTCCACGATGATAAATCGCGGCGACAAATCCCGCCAGGTCGCCTGCGACTCCGCCGCCGAGAGCAACGAGAAACGATGTTCGATCCAACGCCGCTGCGCTCATCCGATCGCAAATCGCTTCGGCCTGAGCCAGCGTCTTCGATTTTTCTCCCGTTGGAATTGTGATGAGAGTCGCCTTGCAACCCACCCTGGTCAGGCTGTCCAGGAGCCGCTGGGCGAAGAGCGCGGCGACGGTCGAGTCCGCGACAATCGCACAGGCCGAGCCCTGCAGGCTCCGAGGCAGCAGCGTCCCTGCTTGCTCGAGCAGCTGTGAACCGACCAGCGCGTCGTAGCCTTCATTGCCGGCATGAATTCTGATTGGCGTCATGAGTCCGATGAGTCGCGTCCCGGCAACTGATTAGGCAAGCGTATTGCCTGGGTCCGCCGCCCGAAAGCGAAAAGCACCGCCTTGGAGTTGCCCTTGACAATCGGCCTCACACTTCCTCTAAATGTGTTATGCCAGATCCGGTCGACTCTACGCCGCCACCCCCTCCAAGTTCATCTCCCGTGTCGAGTGGCCATCCTACTTCGACCGGGCTGCCCTCAAACGTCGCTGCGGCGCTCGCCTGTGTTCCGCTCGTGGGAGGCCTGATTTTTTACATCCTGGAAAAGCACGATCAGTTCGTCCGTTTCTACGCGATGCAATCGATCATTTTTGGCGGCGCCTGGTTCCTCTTCAACATCATCTCCTGGATCTTGCGAGTGATTTTTGGATCGTTCCCTGTGATCGGACCGATCCTGAGCGGACTCTGGCTTTTCGTCTCCGCCCTCGTCCATCTTGGCCTCCTCGTGATCATGATTATCGCGATGGTAAAGGCGTTTATGGGCGCGCGCTGGGACATTCCCTTCGTCGGCCCGATCGCTCGCAAGCAAATGGGCGAAACGCCGTAGTTCGCAGGCCTGTCAGTCGCGTGCGAGAAGCTTGACCACGATTTCGGTCAGAACCAATTCGTGATCGAGCTGGCTGGTAACCAGCCGCAGGTTCGCGTCCAGGCAAGCTTCCAAGCCGGCAATGAGCTGCGCCGTCTTAAATCGATGCGCCTGCTGCGCGGCGATTCCCAGGGCATAGCCATTGATCGTACCATCTTTTTTCCGGGGCAGGTGCTCTGTCGCGTTCGGAGGCAACCGGTTCAAAGCAGATATGAAGGTGAAAGGAGCGGGCGGGCGCGGAATTCGGTTCCGCTCCATCAAGTCTTTCGCGAGCAGTAGATTCCGGATGGTCGGCAGAATCGCAACCAGCAGAATGCCAATCGCTGTTTCACCCTGGTCCAGTAATCGTTTGACCAGCGTGAGGGCGCGCTCGAGGTCGCACGCGGCCAGGGCATTTCCCAGCTCGAAGATGACGCCGGCGCGGGAAAGTGGCACAAGCTCGCGCACCTGGTCGGGGTTCACCTGACGCTCGGCCCCTAGATAGAGGTCAATCTTTTCAAGTTCGTTTTCGATCTGCCGGGTATCGCCACCGGTCAGCAGCACGAAAAGGTCGAGGGCCTCTTCTTCAAACTGCAAACCGCGCGATTTCGCCCGTCCGCGGACGATCTCCGTGGCTTCTTCTTCCCAACCCGCCCGGGAGGAGTCGAGCCGATCAATCACTTGCAGTTCAGCGCGCTTGCCCAACGTCTTGTAAAACGAGCGGCGCTTGTCGACTTCGGCCGCACTGATCAGGAGAGTGACTTCCGATCCCAACCCGGCATCGATCAACTCCGCCAGATCGTCCAAGGCGGATTGCACGGAAGCAGAGCGGCCGATGACGCTATCGCCCAGACAGTTTGCGTTCTTCAGCCAGACCAATTTACCGCCACCAAAAAATGGAAGCGTTTGCAAAGCCTCAATCGCCGATCGGATTCTCGAAACCGCCTGATCGACGTTGTCCGCGCAGGCATCGATGATCTCGACCCCGAATTCCCCGGCGTCAGGTGGCGCCAATTTCGCGGCCAACTCCGCCGCGGCGCGCTTCACCTCGCTCTCCTCCGATCCGACGACCGCGTGGATGTTCGATTCAGACTCGGCTGTTTTCGCTTTTGTTTTCGCCACCGGTGACGGCAATTCTAGCCGCCGGCCGGTCATTGCAAAGAAGTTCCCGACTCTTTCGTCGCGGACTCCCGGAATTTTTCCTCAAACGCCGCGGCCGTCGCGAATTTCCCGCCATAAATGCGCAGGAGCGCGGATTCGAAAGGTTGAAGCCGCGCCAGCGCGTCCAGCAGCGCGAGAAAACTCGGTTTGTCGGAGGAGAGAAACCGGACCAGGCGTTCGGATTCGTCGTAGAAAATTTCGACGCGATCGGAAGGCGGATCTGTCATCGCCACCAGGGCGGCGAGCGGAATGAAATCGTGGGGTGAGACCGCCCGGGAGCGGGGTTTCGCATCGTAGCCTCGCGTACGCATATAACTCGCCTGCGCGTTTTTGGAAACATACTGCGCGAATCCCTCATCCAACCAACAGGGAATCCCATCCGCATAAAATCGATAGAGAACGAGATGGGCGATTTCGTGCCCTAGAGTGTTGCTGCTGAATTTGTAGCTGGAATCGCGCAGGATAAAGAGGCTTCCCTTTGAATGAATCCCGCCGGACCACTTTTCCAGCTGACCGACCTCCTGAAATTGCTGCCAATCGGTGGGCCGCTCGAAAATATAAATGTGCGACTTCGTGGCGGCCGCCGCCGCGTCTTGCTCACGCTCGAGTTCCATCGCCACCACTCGATGGTAAAATTCCGCTTCCATCGAGATCGGCGTGACGACGTAGCCGCTAACGAAATGGTAGATGAAATGCTCGGTCTCGCCGTGCTTCCATTGTTCCGGGTGGAGAGCGAGCGCCTTTTCTCCGAGCGGATTGGGATCGCGCTGGCTGAGGCGGGAAAATTCCACTTCGGGCAGCGTATTCGGCGCCGGCGATTGGCCACGAACCGGCGGCGCCATTGAGATGGCGAGCAGGACTGAGGTAATCACGAGGGTCGAACGGCAGTGCATCACGGGGCAATGAAGCTACTAGCGTGCGAGCACGATGGTTTGTTCCGACATCGTGTCATCCCGAGCCGCGCAGACGGCGAGGGACCTCGCAGTCGTAAAAGAGAACTACGCAAAATCCGCTTTCGCGAAGCGCGAAGATCGGCGTGGGAAATGCGTCGCGGGATACTTGTGTGATTTCCAGACCACTTGCGAGGTCCCTCGCCGTCTGCGGGGCTCGGGATGACAGCCAATTACACCCGTGAGCGCCGGCCCTGGGCCCCGCCACGCGAATACTTCACTGGCTTCCGTTTCGGCTCGATTTTCGTCAGGCCGGTGCCGCTCTTCACTTCCATGATCTGATCGCGCAAAAGCGCGGCGCGTTCGAATTCCAGGTTCGCCGAAGCGCTTTGCATTTCGTCTTCGAGTTCGCGCAGCAGCTCAGTGAGATTGAAATCGCCGCCTGCTTCCTGAATCACGGACGCGGCGATTTCGCGGCCGCGCAGGATCGTGTGCAAGCTTTCCTGAATCGCGCGCTTCACCGTCGTGGGCGTGATCCCGTGCTTCTCGTTGTACTCCATCTGTTTCGTGCGCCGGTAATCGGAAATCGAGATCAGCGCCTGCATGCTTTGGGTAACGGTATCGGCAAAAAGAACGACCTCGCCGTTAATGTGCCGCGCGGCTCGTCCGGCAGTCTGGATCAGGGAAGTCTGGCTGCGCAGGAAGCCTTCCTTATCGGCATCGAGAATGCAGACGAGGGAGACTTCCGGCAAATCGAGTCCTTCGCGAAGGAGGTTGATGCCGACGAGAATGTCGAAGTCGGCCGCGCGCAGTCCGCGCAGAATTTCCACGCGCTCGATCGTGTCGATATCGCTATGCAGATATCGCACCTTCAGCCCGACATCGCGCAAATAATCCGACAAATCCTCGGCCGTCCGCTTCGTTAGCGTGGTGACCAAAACGCGTTCCTGTTTTTCGACGCGCTGCCGGCAAAGCTCGATCGTCTCATCGATCTGATTCTTGAGCGGTTTCAAGGTGATTTTTGGATCGAGCAACCCCGTGGGCCGAATAATCTGCTCGACCACGAGCGGCGATCCCGGCGTATGCACATCGAACTCCGCCGGCGGCTGGTCCGTCCGGCTGACGATCGCTTTTTCGCTCCCGTCGGACGTTGAACGTTGGACGTTGGACGTTGGACGTTTCCCTTCCGTCCCTTCCCCCGCGACCACAAACGGCACCAGCTCCTCCTCCCCGATCCGTTCCCGCTTGTGCGGAAAGTACCCTTGATTCCCCACCACACTGTTCTTGATCTCGAACTCGGCCGGCGTCGCGCTCACGTAGGTGATCTGGTTCGTCATCCCCATGAATTCCTTGAAATTCAGCGGCCGGTTATCGAGCGCGCTTGGCAACCGAAAGCCATATTCCACCAACACCGTCTTCCGCGACCGATCGCCCTCATACATCCCGCCGATCTGTGGAATCGTCGCGTGCGACTCATCCACCACCAGCAGGAAATCCTTCGGAAAGAAATCGAGAAGCGTGAACGGCTTCGACCCTGGCATCCGGCCGGAAAGGTGCCGCGAATAATTCTCGATCCCGTTGCAGAATCCCATCTCCTGCAGCATCTCCAGATCGTATTCGGTCCGCATCTTCAACCGTTGCGCTTCGAGCAGCTTGCTCACCGACTCCAGTTCCACGATCCGATGGTCGAGTTCGTTCCGAATCGAGGAGAGCGCACGATTCAATTTGTCCGCCGGCGTGACGAATTGTTTGGCCGGATAGAAGGTGATCAGACCAAGCGTCTCGTGCGCGTGGCCGGTCAGCGGATCGAAGCGCGTGATCGCGTCAATCTCATCGCCAAAGAATTCGAGCCGGATCGCCTCTTCATCGGCCGTAGCGGGATAAACCTCCACCACATCGCCCCGCACCCGGAATTTGCCGCGCGAAAAGTTCATGTCGTTGCGCTCGTACAGCATGTCGACCAGCCGGCCCAGCACGGCTTCCCGCGAAATCTGCTGCCCGCGTTTCACGGTGAGCAGCATCCGCAGGTAATCTTCCGGCGACGTGACGCCGTAGATGCACGACACGCTGGCAACCACGATCGTGTCCCGTCGCGAAAGCAACGCGCTGGTCGCGGAAAGCCGAAGCCGCTCGATCTCCTCATTGATGGAAGAATCCTTCTCGATGTAGGTGTCGGACCGCGGGATATAGGCTTCCGGCTGGTAATAATCGAAGTAGCTGACGAAATACTCGACCGCGTTTCGCGGAAAGAATTGCTTGAACTCCGAGTAGAGCTGCGCGGCGAGGGTCTTGTTGTGGGAGATGACGAGCGTGGGCCGATCCAGCTCGCGGATGACGTTCGCCATCGTGAAGGTCTTGCCCGACCCGGTCACGCCAAGCAGCGTTTGATGGCGGTTCCCCGCCTCGATTGACTTCAAAAGCTTTGCGATCGCCTGGCTTTGATCGCCGCGCGGCTTGTAATTGGACTCCAGCTCGAACGCCATCCAGCAAAGTAGCATTCGAGGCGGGAGTGTCATGCAGCGCTCTTTGTAGGGACGCCTCACTGCGGATCCTGTTTCAATTGGAGGGACGTTCTTCCTCACGTCCGGCTTTTCTTGAGGCGCGCGGGAAGAGATATAACCGGACTCGCCGCGGCAAGTTCTCCAAGCGCTTTTCACTCGCTACGCTTTCGAAGCAGGCTACTAATTCAGCTGAAAGCGAATGAACCCTCGCAACTTTTTCGCCGAGCTCCGGCGGCGGAACATCTACAAAGTAGCGATTGCCTACGCCATGGTCGCATGGCTCCTGGTCCAAATCGCCACGCAAACATTTCCGATTTTTGAAATTCCAAGCTGGTGCGTGCGGTTGGTGATCGTTCTTCTCCTGCTCGGCTTCCCCGTCGCGATGATTTTCACCTGGGCCTACGAGATCACGCCAGGGGGCATCAAACGGACGGAAGACCTCACGCCGGAGGAATCGATCAAAGGTACTACCGGCCGAAAGCTCAACGTCTTGATCATCGGGGTGCTGCTCTGCGCCCTGGCGTTTCTCGTCTTCCAGCGGTTCCGCCGAGGCGACGGCCCCTGGGCCTCGGACGCGCCCGAAAAAAGCATCGCTGTCCTTCCCTTCGACAATATCGGCGAGGGAAAAGAAAGCGCCTTTTTTGCCGATGGAATCCAGGACGATATTTTGACCAGCCTCGCCAAGATTCAGGACTTGAAGGTCATCAGCCGGACGTCGGTGATGCCGTATCGCGGCGCGGGCAAAAACAATCTGCGCCAAATCGCCCAGGCCCTGGGCGTCGCGAACATTCTGGAAGGAAGCGTGCGTTCTGCGGGAAACCGCGTGGTGGTAAGCGTCCAGCTGATCGATGCGCGCAACGATCACCATATCTGGGCGAACCGGTACGACCGCCCGCTGGCGGATTCGCTCGGCTTGCAGGGTGAGCTGGCCGCGGAGATTGCCGCGGAGCTGCGCGCGACCCTCAGCCCGGAGGAAAAGATACGCGTGGAAACCAAACCGACGGAGAATACTGACGCCTACGTGCTCTATCTCAAAGCACGCGCCTACGAATCAAATCCTGATCGATTGTTCGAGGATTTCAGCGTTGCCGAGCGGCTCTACAGCGAAGCAATCCAGCATGATCCCGCTTTCGCGCTGGCCCATGCCCGGCTGTCCGCGACCATCGCGCGGATTTATACCTGGTTCGATTCGACGGACGATCGCAAAGCCCGGATGAAAATGGAGGCGGAAAAAGCGCTGGAGCTCCAACCGGACCTTGGGGAGGGACACCTTGCCCTTGGGCTCTACTACTATTGGGCTGAAAAGAATTACGATAAGGCGCTCGATGAATTCGCAATCGCGGCCAGGGCCCTGCCCAACGACAGCGACATAGGCTATTTCACCGCGGCGATCCGGCGACGCCAGGGCAATTGGAACGACAACCTCAAGCTGCTCATGAAAACCCAGACGATCGATCCGGGGAATTCGAACGTCGCCCAGGAACTCGCCTATACTTACTCCTTCCTCCACGATTGGCCCGAGGCGATCCGAAATCAGGAGCGCGTGGTCACGCTCACGCCCGACTCCGTCAACGCGAAAGTGCTCCGGGCCTACCTTGATTTTTGGTCCCAGGGAAACACCGCCGCACTCCGAGAGGTGCTCGGAAAAACTCCGCCTGGCATCGACCCGGCAGGGCTTGTCACCCGGGCGCGCTGGGACCTGGCGATGATTCAACGCGATTATGCCGCGGCTGACCACGCGCTGGCCTCATCCCCGCTCGACTTGTTTCAAGCGGGAGGCCAGCCCACTCCGAAGAGCTTCTACCTCGGATGTGTCGCCCTGGCGCGCGGCGATCAGGCTGCTGCTCGCACCCATTTCGAAGCCACGCTGCCCATCTTCGAAGACGCCGTGCAACAAGCGCCCACTACCGCGGTCCGCCATGCCAACCTTGGTTTGCTCTACTCCTTCCTGGGCCGAAAGGCGGAAGCCATCCGCGCCGGCCATCGCGCGGTCGAGCTGATGCCGGACTCGAAGGATGCGGTCTTCGGGCCATGGATGACCGGATATCTGGCGATGATCTATGCGCGCGTGGGGGAAGCAGATTCCGCCCTGCCGCTGCTCGAGCGCCTGCTGGGGTCTCCCGGCCCGGTTGACTACACCAACTGCTGCATCACCCAAAACGACCTTCGCCACCGCTGGCAGTGGGATCCTTTGCGCAACAATCCGCGTTTTCAGAGACTCCTCGCCGAGCCAGCGCCGGAAACGATATACCAGTAGGCCGATCGACTCCCGCCCGTCCTGGCAACGCGAATCCGCGAACGGTCTTCCTGGCGCCAGCTTTAGAATTGGCAATGACTGCGCGTTCCCATTGAATGACGGAAGACCGTCCTGCTGCCAGGCGGTGAAACAACCGTGAATCCGCGCAATCTTTTTGATGAACTCAGGCGGCGCAATGTCTATCGCGCGGCCGCGGCCTACGGCGTCGTCGCCTGGCTCCTGATCCAGATCGCGACGCAAGTCTTTCCCTTCTTCAACATCCCAAACTGGGCCGTTCGCTTTATCATTGTCGTGCTCCTGCTCGGCTTTCCGGTGGCCATGGTCGTCGCCTGGATTTTCGAGTGGACGCCGCAGGGACTCAAGCGCACCGACGAAGTGCCGGTCTCCGAATCAGTCCGGCGCGGGACGGGCCGGAAGCTGGACTTTCTCATCATCGGCGCGCTCCTCATTGTCATCGGGGTCCTGGTCTGGCAGCGCTTGGCTCCGGCGCGAGAAAAGAGCATTGCGGTCCTGCCGTTGGAAAACTTCAGTGCCGACAAGGAAAACGCCTTCCTCGCCGACGGCATCCAGGACGATCTGCTGACCAACCTCGCCAAGATCAAGGACCTGAAAGTGATCAGCCGCACGAGCGTGATGAGATACCGCGACGCAAGCACCCGGAACATCAAGGAAATCGGCAAAGCCCTGGACGCGGCGCACGTCCTCGAAGGAAGCGTGCGGCGCGTGGATAATCGCATCGCCGTCAATGTCCAGTTGATCGACACCCGCACCGATCGGAACATTTGGGCCGAACGCTACGACCGGACGATCGAAGATGCGGTGGGCATCGAAGGCGAGTTGGCCGTGGAAATCGCCGAAGCTCTGCGCGCTACCCTTACGCCGGAGGAAAAGATTCGGGTGGAACAAAAGCCGACCCAAAACGCGGACGCCTACGTGCTTTACCTGCGCGCTTTGCCTTACGAGCAAGGCCCCGACACATTGCTCCAGGATTATAAGCGCGCCGTGCAGCTTTACACTCAGGCGATTGCGCTCGATCCGAACTTTGCGCTCGCGCACGCGCGGCTGGCCTCAACCTACGCGGAGATTTTCCATTTCCACGAGCCGCTCGATTCCTGGAAAACAAAAGCACGAAGCGCGGCTGAGACGGCTCTGCGTTTGCAATCCAACCTGGCTGAAGCGCACTTCGCACTCGGCCAGTGCATTTACTGGATAGACCAAAACTACGAAGGCGCCTTGGCCGAATTCGCGATTGCGCAACGGTTGTCGCCGAGTAACGCCAACGTTGGGCTGCTGGTTGCCGCGATTAAGCGACGCCAGGGCCGCTGGGAGGAATGTCTCGCGGCGTTTGAAACAATCCAACGGCTCGACCCGGAGAACCCGAACATTGTCCGAAACCTGGTTTTAACCAATAGCGCGCTGCGCCACTGGCCGGAAGCAGCACGTGCGGCCCAACGGCTGCGTGCCATGGCGCCGGATTCGCTCGTCGCGCAAATTCAAGTCGCCTACATCAATTTTCAGTGGAAGGGCGACGTCAAGGCTCCACGGTCCGTCTTTGGGCAAACTCCACCGGGCGAGGATCCCGATGGCATTGTTACCGCCTGTAACTGGGATGGGGCAATGCTGGAAAGGGATTTTGCCGGAGCTCAACAGATCCTTGCCGCCTCGCCCTTGCCCGAGGTGTCATACCTCAACGGCGGCTTGACTCCGAAGAGCTTCCTGGCCGGCTGCACCGCTCTCGCCCTGGGCGACTCGGAGCTGGCTAGGACAAGTTTCGAAACCGCGCGCAAGGTGTTTGAGAGCGCGGTGACCGAGGCTCCAACCGCCGCCGAACGGCATGCGAACCTCGGATTGTGCTATGCGTTTATGGGGCGAAAAGAAGATGCCATTCGAGCAGGCCGGCGAGCGGTGGAGTTGAAGCCCGAATCAAAAGATGCCTACGACGGCGCGATCATGAATTGCTTTCTTGCTCTCATCTACGCGCGCGTCGGCGAGAACGAACTCGCGCTCCCACTCATCGAACGCTTGCTCCGGACCCCCGGGGCCGTCGACAGCGTGAATTACAGCATCACCGTGAACGATCTGAAGTTTCGCTGGGAATGGGACCTATTGCGCTCCGATCCCGCCTTTCAGAAACTCATCTCTCCAAATTGATCTGTAATCTGGAGCTGCTACCCGGTGGGCGGCGCCATCCCGGTCATCTCGCCTGTCTCAATAGGTATGCTGTGACTCCTTATTTTTTCGTTTGTCAAGAATTGAACCCTGACCCCTATTCCATGTTCTCCTGGGGATCATAAGCGCCGGCGGCGTAGGAACCGGCGCACTCCCCAGACGATGAAAATTAATACCGCGAGCGCGATAACGGCCTGCGCTACAAGGTTGCGAATGGGATTGCTAAGAATGTAATTCGGATGCCGTGCGTAAAAGCCGTTGAAGTTTTCGAACGCCGCTGGCAACGCGGTCAAATCTTCTTTCGCCAACTCGAGCCGGTGTTCATTGGGATGGTGCTGAGATCTGAATCGGTAGGCCTGTCCGGCCGTGTTCAATTCGATGTGCCCGCCCAGGATATGGGTGAGCGGCCGCGTCTTCAGAAACTCGATAACCCGCAGGGCGCTTTCGCGGTAAGCCGCGGCGTCTTCAATCAGCAGCCGGCCCGGCATCAGGAAATCTCCGGAAAAGAGAAGCCCCGTTCTGTTGTCGTAAAATGAGACGTGCGTCGCGTTGTGTCCGGGCGTCGGAATGACATCCACAGTCCGGCCACCACCCAGATCCAGACGTGCAATCCCGTTGGGCCAGTTGGTGAAACCGAAGAACGCTCGAATTCCCTCCAAATCGATGGGTGCGATCTGGACCGATGGAAGGGACGCGAATTGAGGATCGCCGGCGCGATGATCTAAATGGCGGTGGGTGTGCGCTACTAGAAGTGGGAGCTTTTGGTGGTTCTTATCCGGCAATAGTTCCAGGATCGTTTTCGCTAGCGGCATCTCTTTCGGGTCCGCTACGGCCCCGGTATCGATCAGAAGAGCTTGGTCGGAGCCGACCAGAAGATAGAGAAAATTTGCTTCGAAGGTCGCGCAAGGACTCTGGCGCAGGATAAAAGTTTGCGGCTCGTAGGTATGGACTTGAAGCGGTTTTTGCGGCGTTGCCGTGCAGTCTGAGGCGCCCTCGTTCCAGTGCACATCCAATGATCCAGGCGCTGGCTGGGACGAGGCCAGCGTTGCTGTTAAGACAAAGATTGACGCCGCTACTCCGGTTCCCACTTTCCAACGCACGCAAATAAGAGGCTGTGGACGCATACGAGTTGCGAGGCCTAACGAGACGGAGATAAGCTGCGGCGGGAGGGAGAGCGCGTCGCTCGCAGTGAAAGCGTCTTAATCATCTCGAAGGTTAATCGCAGGGATTCCCGCCGTCACTTCATCGATTGGTTAGATCATTCGTGCACCTTACGGTGAAATGTGGCGGCAATGTCGCGGTGGCACAAAGCACAAATAACGAACGCGTGCGGCGCTAGGACGGACAGGGCCAACCCGGCCTCTCCAATGATCGCGAACGTCTGCCAGACGCGCATCTCGAAAGTGATCTCCCGCGCATCATGGATGCGCGACTCGGCTACTGCCCGAACACCGAAGACGAAAATAGTAAAAATGCCGATGCAGATACCGAGCACGACAACTCCCCGCCGAGCCCACTCCCGTGCGCGATAAAGCGGGAAACTGAGAATCAGGAGAAATATCGGCACGAGCATTGACAGCCAGCCAAGAAGTTCGATGGAAATATGCACTACGCCGTAGCGCCACCACCAGAATCTCACTTGCCACAAGATTAGGCCGAGGGACGCAATCCCGACGGTGCGACCGAGTAGTTTGGGCCAAGCGATCGACAGCTGACGCATATGATCTAACGCGACCCAAGATCAGCGACCGCTGGCGAGAGCGCGCGTCGCTGCAGGTTGAATATGGAAGTCATCGAAAACGAGAACGCGGAGCGGCCAGCGATTCGCTGCATCGCTTTCCATGAGAAGGCATCAAGAGGAAAAATGAAATTCATTTCATCGCTTTAAGATGGTTCCGTGGTGGTGGCGGTTGGGATCGCGCTTCCATTCGGACTCAGTGTATCGGTCCATGTT
>Ga0190272_10000063_pt1 | contig 79016 bp, 63 predicted proteins | sample Popmic504T_FD_133746 | JGI IMG/M metagenome (GOLD analysis project Ga0190272, IMG submission 133746) | Populus adjacent soil microbial communities from riparian zone of Shoshone River, Wyoming, USA - 504 T | ecosystem: Environmental > Terrestrial > Soil > Riparian zone | place: USA: Wyoming... | reverse complement strand
CCCAACATGTTGAGAGCGGTATGATCGTCCGGATCGTTATCAACGATCTGGCGATATTCTTTTATGGCAGCTGGAATCTTTCCCAGGGAAAGAAATTTTTCAGCCGCCTTTAGTACCTTCGCTTTTTCGAAAGCCATAGAGGAGTATTATGTACCATCAAGTATGGGAGCGGAGTCAAACGCGGATGCGTGATTTGGGGGGAATAACCGCAATGAATTACTGGTTGGGAGCTTTTCCTACCCGGAAAAACCAAAAGCTACGCTAACATGCCCAAAATATTGCTGTCAACGGAGTTGGTTTGAGGGATTACAGAGTTTGAAGACGCCGGAGACTGAATCGATCATTCGATGAGCCGATCATTTTCCGCGACGTCGGGCTTCTAGGTTCCACGATAGCACCCGGTACGGGTTTTCCGCTTTGCAGAGATCATCTGAACCAAAAAAAGAGCGCTCGCAATCACCCTTAAACGGGCGGGTCTGGTCGCGTTTGGGACATGCGGTGGCGGTCGGTGGGATGCTGCTGTTTTGCGCCTTTGCCCCACATTCGATCGCTGGGGCCGAAATCTCGCTGGCGATCGCCGCCGGAGGTTGGTTAACTCGATCCATCGCGTCGCGCGAAACGGGTCTCCGCCACACTCGATTTGATCTTCCTATCTGCTTGTTTTTTATCTGGACCGTAGCTTCCTGTTTTCTTTCAGAAGAACCTGGCATAAGCATCGCCAAGATCCAGTCAACCTGCGTCGTCTTTCTTTTCTACCTGACCCACGCAATCGTTACCCGGCGAACTGCTGTCTGGCTGGTCGCCGTAATAATCTTGTCGGGCGTGGCCGGCACCGCCTTCAGCCTGTACGACCTGGCGCGGGGTCGGGGCATTGTCATTGAAGCGATCTCCAGGGAGAGCCCCCTGCCTTTACTAAAGATCGAAACGGGAGATGCTATTTGGCGTGTGGGAGGAACCAGAATTCGCTCGGTTGCCGAAATAGATCAGATCATTAAAGCCTCGCCGGTCGGTACAAGCCTGCGGATCAGCGTGATCTCTCGAGGTGAACATCTGGAGCGGCCGGGACTGATAGTTACGGAAGCTATGCGAGAGCGCGCGTCGCCGTCGGGAATAATCGGCAATCGAGCGACACATCGATTTCGCGCGTCCGGCTGGACCCGCCACTACTCAACGTATGCGGAGATTCTTCAATTTCTGGTCCAACTAGCTTTTGGAATAGCGCTGGCAAACTTCGCCAACCATAGATTTAACCTCTGGGCAAAGCTTTCCTTTGTGGCAACAGCACTCCTGGCGTTGGGAGTAGCGTTAACTGCCATGCGAACGGTGCTGATAGCTGTAACATTTGGCGTGTGCGTCATCAGCTTCCGCAGTCTCACCGCGAAAGCCAGAACAATCAGTCTGGTTGGTTTGCTGATCCTTCTCGCCGTTGGCGTCTTCGTCGTTTCTCAAACCCGCGCTCGCGATGCGCTTTGGCTGGGCGACGACAGCTCTTCGCTGCGAGTTCAGGTAGCCAGGGTCGGAATTAATCGCATCACGCAGCATCCAGTGTTCGGTCACGGAATGGACGCCATGCAACGTCACTGGAACGAATGGGGTTTTCCTGGCGCAGACATGCTCCACTTGCATTCCACTCCGTTACAATTGGCTTTTGATCGTGGTCTGCCCGCGCTTGTCTTCTGGCTTTGGATTATCTGGATTTTCTGGCGCACAGCTGCCGACGGGGAAAAGTCATTGCGCGATTCGAGCGATACGAATCGGTTTGGCTTGTTACTGGGCGCCTCGGGTGCGGTGGCAGGCTTCTTCGCCAGTTCAATGGTCAACTACAACTTCGGCGATGGTGAGGTTGCCCTCGTTTTCTGGTGGTTGGCGGGAGTCCTCGTCGTACTGAAGACCGACAAACCCACTCCCAACCGGCTCGCCAGCAATGGATAAATTTTCGTCGACCAAAAGGATCGTTTGTTCAGATCACATCTGCAAAGTTACGGCGTGCCTTGGCAAACCACCAATAACCGAAAACAAAAAGTACTGTTGCAAAGGCGAGGAAATATGCAACGCCTGACCAATCGGGAGCGACTCCTTCAAGCAGAATGCGGCGATAACTGCGCACGAGCGAAGTAAACGGATTTGCGTCGATGAATGGTCGATAGCGGTCGGGCACGATCGTTTCCGGATAGATTATTGGGGTGAGAAACATCCAGGCCATCAACACCAGCGCGATACCCTGAGAGATGTCGCGCCAAAATACACCCAGAGAGGCCACCAGCCAGGCAGCCCCGAGCGTAGCAACTACTTGAGGAATCACCAGCACTGGAAGCCAAACAATAGTCAGGTGTAACTTCCGATGGACAATCAGAGTTGCTACGAGGAGGGCGAGAGTGCCAAACATCTGATTGCCCAGTGACGCCAGGGCGTGGGCCACCGGCAACGTCTCGAGCGGGAAAATCACACGCTTAACCAGATTCGCATGAGTGACGATCGTAGTTGACGATTGTTGCAGCGTCTCCTGAAACATGGTCCACGGCAGCAGGCCGCAAAACAGATAGAGCGCGTAGTCCCAGGAAGTGCCGCTCGTGCCGAAACGGGCGCCAAATAGTCCCGCGAAGATGAAAGTGAAAATTGCGATGGTTACAACGGGAGTCAACAGAGCCCAGACAATTCCCAGGGCTGAGCCTTTGTAACGAGCCAGCAGTTCGCGACGAGCAAGTGAGCGAATTAGTTCGAAGCGGCGGGGAAGTTCCCAGAGAGGCCGCCAAACGGCGCGCCGTGCTGTTTGAGCAGAAATCATGGGCGAGTGAATAGTAAATGGTGCATGGTGAATAGTACAGAATGCTGGGGAAGTACTTTGAACTTTGTGCTTTGTAGTTTGTACTTCGGATCACGGTTACCGTTTTAAAACTCGATTTCAAACACAAGACTCCTAGTTGAAAGCTCAAACTACTAAGTTCAAAGTGCTAACCTGCCAAAGCCGCGCCAACTGTTCTTGTTGTGCCAACCGATGACCAGCTCGCTCGCCTCAACGTCGCGCCACCATTCTTCAAACTCCTCGCGCCGGATGTAGTGAGAGGTCGGCGCCACCAGGTGATCGAAAACAATAGTGTGCTGTTCGCGCCACCCAAACTTCGAAATCGCATTCAGGTAGTCGTTATAGAAAAGGTGTTGGGCCACCCCACTCCCTCGACTGGAGCGATTGAGTGGGCCATAAACCAGCTTGGTAGCCAGGTACATGAGCGCTGTGGGAAGTTTTGAAAGTTGCAAAAGAAGTCGCTGGTCGATTCGGGAACTGAATTTTTCACGGAGCGGATTAATCCCGCGCGTGATCCACTCGTTGTTTTCGGCGCCATAGACCCAAGCCGACAGGTGTCCTCCGGTTTTCACTCTGCTTGCCAAAGACTGAAAGCCGGCACGCGGATCCGGCAGGTGGTGTAAAACGCCTACTGAAAAAGCATAGTCAAACGCACGGGCGAAAGGCAGATGATAGATGTCCGCCTGGACGATATGCGCATTCGGCAAACTTCGCGTGGCGGCAAAGGCAGTTTCGACAGCGTCGCTTAAATCCACTCCGATAACTTCGCGTGCGCCCCAGGCTGCGGCCAGCGCGGTGTGCCGGCCTTTTCCGCAACCACCTTCCAAAACCAGCTTGTCTTTGAAGAATTCAGGAAGCACCGGCGCAATCCAACCTAAAAACTGATCGGCATAAAGTTCGTCGCCGTGCGTGAAGTGTTGCCATTGCCAACCAAAGTTTTCGGCGGTCGCGGCCTTATCCGCGTCAAGCTTTTCGGCGGCAGCGAAACGCGGAACGCCACGCAAAACCGGAAAGGTCTTCAAGCAGGAAACGCAGCTGAGTTGCCCCTCGATTATTTCGAGATCTTGTTCCTGGCTCACCGACTGCAAAATGATGGCGCCTTCACATGAAGGACAGCGAAGATATTCGAGGAGTTTAGCTTTCATTTTGCCGTTACGGTCGATCACCGAATCCTGCCCGGGATTTGTCGGCGTTGATTCTGGGATTCGGTGAAGCCAATGTATGGCAGAAGAAAAAGAGTGACAAGTTGGCTCTTGAATGAGTGAGCTAGGAGCCTATCGTGATGCCGCCGGGGAGAAACGCCACCTCGCCGGAGTTCGACTGCAGGCGGATGCTGTAGTCGCCCGGGGGAACGTTAGCGCCGAGTGTTACTTCGAAACTAATAATTGGAGGGGAGTTTGCGAAGCGTTGCAGCGTAAGGCTTGAGGCATCCACGGTGATGAGTGGTGACGAAATTGATAAACCGTTACCCGGAATCTGGTCCAACCCCTCGCCTGAAACGTACACAATAAGCTTGGTGTCGGAATTAGCAGGTACGGGAACTGTTGAAAGTTCGCCATTCGTTCCCACCAAACGGGGATTAAGTAACGGCTTTGAATTTTGCGGGGGCACTAAAACAAAATTCAGCGTCGTCGACTTTTCCGAAACGATTTGAAGTTGAGAATTTATCTCCACGCTCCGGAAAGCCCGTCCGCCAATTCCAAGTTTAAACGCTGCTGCGCCGGTGAGCGCCAGGGGATCCGCCAGGCCGTCAAGATATTCGACCATCGCTCGATACGTGGCCGGTGGCAGACAACCGATTCGAAATGCTCCGGTGGAATCTGTCCGCACGCTGCCAACTACACGGCCCGAACTCGAGTCCTCGAGCCAAACATGCGCCACGTTAACCGGGAGCAGGCGGCCATCAACACTGTTCTGGATCCTGCCATCGACAGAACCAAGGCTCGTGCAAGGGCCGTAAGCGTCCTGAATAGCGACGCGGTCCACGTCACTTAAAGACCGCTCAGTAATCGCCGTGAGCCCATAGGTTCCATTGAGTCCCTGAGACGCCTGCATCGTAGAGCCTATGACACTCGAGTGACCGAGTCCCAGAAGATGTCCGATTTCATGCGCCAGGGTCGACTCCAAATCGTAAGTGCCGCGAGTGCCGTCGGTGGAAAACTGCAGCGGGTTTCCATCCGACGAATAGGGAAACGGGTTGATCACGATATCGGCTTCGGTGATTAGGCCGGTTTCAGCATCAAAAAAGAGTCGCGTCCGCGCCGTGTTGTTTCCTTCAGTGAAGGCGGCCAGATTTTCGGGAGTGGGTGCGATCGTTATTAGACTGATACCGTCGCCGCCGCTGGTGGGACTAATCGATTGTTGGTTTGAAGATAGTGTGATCAAACTGATGTTGGCAGCGGTGGCCCAACTGTCCAGTGCCCTACGGATAGCTCCGGCAACATCGCTCCCCGGCTTGATACCTGGAGCGGTCGAGGTCAGCGAGCTTGAAATGGAAATTCGAATAGTCTTCGATGCCCACTTAGTCTGACGGTCAGCAGCCAATGGTTCTAACTCATGCGAGGATGGATAGACTGCTGTCACGAACAGCAAGAGCGCAAGGAACGCCAGTTTGGAGTTGGGACGTCGCATTGAAAAGCGCCAATAGTAAATTTGCCGGAAACAGATGTCGCGCGCATTTTTGTGGGCGATGCGCCTGGGATTTGCACCAGTGACTGCGATGTTATCACTTTTGCTCGTCGACGAAGGAGTAAATTAATGCGGCGCGCCAAAAAAGAAAACCCGCACGGCTGCGCGTGCGGGTCTTAAACAAACAAACCGAATCATTGAGCAACTGTGAAGCTATGGGCCGATTATCTGGATCTTCGGAGCCGTGGTGGCCTCCCGGCTTGAAAATGTCCCGTTTTTGGTGACCGTTACGATGATTGGGTAATCGCCGGGAACGAGCGTCGCCGGAAGCGTAAAGGTAATGATGTCGTACCCATACATGTTGGTGTTGCGCCTGACAGACGTGGGAATGATATCGGTGGTGCCTATGGTTATCTTGGTTTCGCCAGCCACAACATTCCGCACGCCACTCAGGTGTAACTCAAGCACCGTCGCCACACTAGCCCCGGTGCTATCCAGCGATGTCACCTTGAAGGGCTCGATCACACAACCCGATATGGCCGTATTGGTCACATTACAAACCACCGCGCGGCCGCCGGCGTCATGGGTGGAGCTAAAGATGTCCGGCTGCGACGTAACAATCTGAATAAAGCCCCGGAAGACCGTGCCATTGTTGTTGATAACTACGGTGCCCAGGCCTACCCCTAACCCTGGAGGCATTACAAAGTCGATCTGCTTCGCCGTGTTGCCTACGAAATACAAACCGGCCGCTGCGCCATTCACTGAGACAGAAACGCCGGCGAGCTCGACCGGGAGGATCGGACTACGCGCCGTGTCCGAAGCGCTGCCAACTTGTGGAGGATCGGAATTGGCGAGTCCGACCGTCGAACGGATCATACTAAACTCGCCCGGGGCCAGACCCAGAGCAATTGTTCCGGGACTCGGCAGCGGCGTTGGACTCGGCACCGGACTGGGTGCCGGAGTCGCGGCTGCGACCGGGAAAGTGCTGGGCCACGCAAAAAACGATAACGCCGCTGCGGAATCGGGTGGAGTCACCGGAGGCGTCAGGAGATAGAAGGCTTCGATGGAGAAATCCGAATTCCCGCCACCAAGTTCCGTTCCCCCGAGACTGAAAGCAATGCGCTTGATCGTGTTGCTGCCGAGGGGACGCATTCCGCCAAATGAACCGACCGGGTTTTGAGTCAATCGGGCGAACGTATTTGCGGTACCAATCGGAAGCTGCGTCGCAAAGAGTTGCGGTTGATTGGAAGGATTCAAACCCGTAGCCGTTTGATCCGCGGCGGGGAACGTGCCGTCGGTTTTGAAATTCAGCGCGGACGCAAAAATTAAGGTGGCTGGGGTCAGTGTTCCGTTGTAGTCAGTGAAAGTTGGCTCATGAAGAATGTCGGGAAAGTCGGTTGATCGCAGGCCGACCTGCTTGATCGTTTGATCTGCATAGTTGTAGACGAAAACCCCGAGAATCGTTTTATTAGTGGCGGTATCCGCGTCCGGAACTTCCGCGAGAGATTCGAAGGCGATAAAGCCACCGTCTCTGCTCATACGACGGCCAAACGGCATGCGGTTAACCGTCAATGCCAACGAGTCTTTCTTTGTTTTCGTTACTTGCCGAAGACTGCTGAGCGGCGAACCCACCGCTGCAACGTAGATCTCTTCACTTCCGTCGCCATTAGCGGACGGCGTCAGCAGGTCCGCGGTCGATACGAATGCGACCCTGGCGCCGTCTGCGGAAAGCGAAGGATTTTGTTGGAACCGAGAATAGATCTTGGGATCCGCCGGAGTGGGTCCGGTAGATTGTGTATTTGTCCCCTGCGTGAATCCGCCGGAAGTCCAGAAGAAAAGCTCAGGATTGCGATCCGCATTACCGACGCCGGGAACCAGATTGGCAGTGGATATGAAAGCAATCGTATTTCCGTCGTCGCTGATTGAGGCTTCACGATTGTCGTCAATGGAATCAAGGCGCAGCGGGTCAAGCCCGGTCGGACGGCTGCAAAGCGTATCCGTTAGTCGAGTAAAGGTTCCGTTGCTGAGATCCTGAAACGCAATGTCAGCTCCCGCCGAAAGATCTGCCACTTCATTAACTGTAAACTTGTAAATCCAAAGTTCCTGATTGCCTTCCGGAGCCGGGCTCGTAACGGTTCCCACAAAACCAGGCAGATCACTTCCATCAAAATTGGGAAGGGTCGGCGAGTTGGAACTAAAAACAATGGTGTAAGTTCTGGTCCCACCAGGTCCCCCCACAAGAGGTGGTTCAAAACTGATGACTGGCCGATTCAGACTGACTTCATACTTTACGAGGGCTGGATCTGCGGGCGTAGGCACGGGCGACGGCGTTGGTGTTGGACTCGCGGCCGGAGTTGGAGTGGGCGTCGGACTCGGTGGCGGTTTTTGTACGTTCCGGGTATTCGTCAACTGGAAGATGCGCCGCTGTGCATAGTCGATCAGGAAAAGTTCGCGATTGCCATCTTCGTTGTTTCGAGCCGTTGTTCTCTCTGTTGAAATATCGCCGTTGGATTCGACCACTACAAAGCGTCCATTGAGGCTTAGGTCACCGGCGAAGGATTGAAAGCCCCCTGGACTCGACGTCAGTTGAGCCACAAAGGGATTGGGAGTTGCGCTGGGCGCCTGCCCAAAGACCGATGAAAATGCGCTAAAGGCGAGCACAACGGCCGCAATAGCGCACTGAAACTTCAAGACTTGCTTCACAAAAATCCTCCGGAATAAAGACGCGGATACTAGCAGTTTGGATGCCCTCGGGGAGCGAGCAGCAGCTACGTGCGGGCGAAAAAGAGTTCGTGTTGTCACCCAGCGTTAAAGAACCGACATTCTACGCAGAAGCTCAGTCTAATCGCAAGCTGGCAAAAGGCTGAGGAAAATCAAGTTGGCGGCACGTCCGCGCCAGTGTTTTTGGCCATTAAGGCCTATAAAAATCTTGACATCACTTGCGACTCCAGCTTAGAGTTTCGCCGTTTCCTTCCCCCGTTGCTGAGAGCTTTCGCAATCCCCCTCTGGGATTGGACTCATTTGTACAATCGAACGCCTCACAGGTCTGAGCCGAACTCGAGAGAGATTAAACCACTGTGCTAGCGAATGGTTTCCTTAAGTGAACCCTACTGAAGACAAATTAACTCGCGCCCTGACGCCAACAGGAGAATTGTATGTTTCACCGCCAGTCATTTAGAAAAATTATCAGCTTGACGCTGAGTCTTGCGCTTTACATCTTAATGCTTCCAGTGCTTTCCCCAGCACCGCGCGTTACAGCGCAGTCGCCGGGTAACGAGATCAAACCAGATGCCGTGACCATTCCCGTCATCGCACCGGGTTCGGCATACAGGCTGAGGACGCTTCTCTCAGACGTGCCGGGTCTTTCGCCCATTCTTGACCCGTTGCTCGTCAACCCATGGGGAATTTCGCTGACAGGGTCCAGCCCCTTCTGGGTCGCTAACAACGGCACCAGCACGACGCAGCTGATCCGCGAGCAGATCACCACACCACCGGTTCTAAACCCGGGAATGTCGACCGTAACCATCCCGGGCGGGTTGCCGACCGGCACCGTCGCTAACAGCGTCGCCACTGAATTCGTTCTGCCTGGCGCCTGTGCCGCGGCACCTTGCGGTGCGAATTTCCTGTTTGCTTCGATTACCGGAAACATCACGGGATGGGATCCCAACGCACCCGCAGCCGGTTCAACCACTGCGGTAATCGCCGCAAGTCATCCCGGCCACGTCTACACCGGACTCGCAATTGCCAACAACGGCTCGGGAAATTTCCTTTACGCAGCCGACTTTGCCAATGGAACCATCGATGTGTTCAATTCCGCGTTTGCGTTGCAACCGGCGGCCAGCTTTCCCTTCGCTGATCCGACGATTCCGACAACGATGGGGAATACCTTTCACCCGTATAACATTCAAGCCATAGGGAGCTCTCTTTACGTCGCATACGCGAAAGTCGGCCCCGGCGGGCTCGATGAGGAAGGCGTCGGCAACGGCTTCGTGCGAAGGTTTAACGCCAATGGCGTCCGCGACCTGACCTTCGGCATCAATAACGGCGCACTCAACTCGCCCTGGGGCATCACGATAGCGCCGGCGTCTTTCGGCATCTTCGGCGGCGCCCTACTCGTCGGCAACTTCGGCGAAGGCAATCCCAGTATCCACGCCTACAACCCGACGACCGGCGCTTTCCTCGGCACGCTCCAGGACGAAAGCGGTAATGGCATCGTGATTGATGAGCTGTGGGATTTGAAATTTGGCAACGGTGGAAATGGCGGCAACCCAAACACGCTTTACTTCACCGCCGGCATAGGCGACGAGGAGCACGGACTCTTCGGGAAGCTGGACCCGACCACCGCGTCTGCCACTTCGCTCCTTCAGTTTTCCGACGACGAGCCCGTGATCAACGAGGGCGCCGGACACATCGATATCACCATCACACGGCTTGGCGACGCCTCGGGCACGGCGACGGTCAACTACAACACCTTCGACGAATCGCAGCCAGGCCACGCTTCGCAGAAGAGTGACTACGAAATCGCGCTCGGCCAAGTCAGCTTCGCGCCTGGTGAAACTTCCAAGACCTTCCGCATTCTAATCGTCGACGACCTCTTCGATGAGGGTACGGAAGAGGGCATCGACATCATGCTTTCAAACCCGACCGGCGCGGGCGTCGGACTGGGAACCCCGAACACCGCCGAGTTGACGGTGCTGGACAACGACTCAGGCGCCCCGGCGACTAATCCGGTTGACGCAGCTCCCTTCTTCGTGCGCCAGCACTACCTCGATTTCCTTAACCGTGAGCCCGACGCCGCGGGTCAAGCCTTCTGGCAGAACGAAATAGCAACTTGCGGTGCTAACGCTGCTTGCATCGAGAACAAGAGGGTCAACGTCTCGGCGGCCTTCTTCCTTTCGATTGAGTTTCAGCGCACCGGCTATCTCGGGTACACGACGCACCGCGCCGCTTACGGGCCAAACGCTGTCGGCGGGAGCCCCACGCCTATTTTGTACGGCGACTTCATGCGAGACGTGCAGGCGCTTCAAAAAGGCTATATTTTCGGCTCGCCCGGAGCCGACGCCGTGCTCGAAGCCAACAAGGTGGCTTACTTTAACGAGTTCGTCACTCGGCCGGATTTCGTCGTGAAGTATCCTGCCGTTATGACCAACGAGCAGTACGTTGATGCTCTGCTGGCCTCGGCCGGTCTGTCGCCAAGTCAGGTAAGGCTATTCCTTATCAACCTGACAAACGGGCAGGAAGTGCCGCCCGCGGTGCCGACGCTCACAGGTGGCGGCGCGCGCCCTGCATCATTTGGTACGGCGCGCGTGGAGTTCAACTCAGCGCAAACGTCCATGACGATGAAAGCCACGATAAACAACATCGACGTGACGACCGCTCAGACTTCGGACATTAACGATAACCTGACCGCGGCGCACATTCACGCCGGGCCGGCAGTCACGCCGGGCGTCAACGGCCCGGTCGTCTGGGGCTTTTTCGGCGCACCCTTTAACGACAACAATCCGAACGATCAAGTCTTCTTCCCGACTGGGGGAGTTGGAGGCACGTTCAATGGTAAGTGGGACGCGCCCGAGGGCAACGGAACCACGCTAGCCGCACAGCTGTCGAACCTGCGTGAGGGACGAGCCTATCTCAACTTCCACACGCGACAGTTCCCGGGTGGCGAGATTCGCGGTAATTTCCCTGCCGCTGACGGCTTCCGTAACACGCTCGTGGCGGGGTTGAACGGAGCCACGGAAACGCGCGCTACCGTTCTCAGGAAAGTTGCTGAGGCTGAGGAAATTCAGACACGTGAGTTCAACAATGCCTTCGTGGCGATGCAGTACTTTGGTTATCTCCGCCGCGATCCGGATACGGCGGGCTATAACTTCTGGCTCAACAAACTTAACTCCTTCAACGGAAACTTCATACAGGCTGAGATGGTAAAAGCGTTCTTGTCATCGCTGGAATATCGTCAACGCTTCGGCGCAGGCTAAACAACCCGATTAGCTCAAGCTAACGGCATCACCGGAAAAGGGAGCGACAGCGCTCCCTTTTCTGCTTGTGTACACGCTCTTGTCAGAACCGCCTGCGTCAGCGGAGCTTGCCATCTTGTCAGAACCGCCTGCGTCAGCGGGCGGACCAATCTAACCAATAACCATCCCCAATACCCTCCCCGGCGCCTTAAACTATTCTTTCTTGCGAGGGCCTCACTGCTCACTGCCCACTGCCCTCAGCTCACTATTTTCTGCTACATTGCAGGGTATGACTGTCGCCCTGCGCGTCGAAAGAGTTTCCAAGCAGTACCGTATTTACGAACGGCCCGGCGATCGCCTCAAAGAATCGCTCACGCGAGGCGTTCTGCGTCGTCACAAGGAATTTTGGGCGCTGCGCGATGTTGACTTCGAAGTCGAGGCCGGAACAACAGTGGGCATTGTTGGTCCCAATGGTTGCGGCAAGTCTACCCTGCTTCAAATCATCTCGGGCACGCTCGCGCCAACCCACGGCGACGTTTTCCACGAGGGCCGCATTGCTGCTCTTCTGGAACTGGGCGCAGGGTTTGATCCGGAGTTTACGGGTGCCGAAAACGTTTTCATGAACGCGTCCCTGCTCGGTCTCACTCGCCGCGAAACCGAGACAGTCTTTCCCTCGATCGAGCGGTTCGCTGAAATTGGTCCATTTCTCCATCAGCCAGTAAAAACGTATTCGAGCGGTATGTTTGTCAGACTCGCTTTTGCGATCGCCGCCAGCGTTGAGCCCGACATTCTGATCATTGATGAGGCGCTTGCCGTAGGCGACGCTGTTTTCCAGCATCGATGCCTGCGCCGGTTAAAGGAGCTTCATGAGCGCGGCACTACCGTGCTATTCGTGTCGCACGACGCCGCCGCAGTCCGCGCGCTCTGCTCACGCGCTCTACTTTTGAGAGCTGGCCGAATCGTTGCCGACGGCACACCGGCAGACGTTTTAAATCGCTATCAGAAGATCATTATGGAACGTGAAGAAGCGTATGAGGCTCAATCTCCGTCAGCAGATCTTCCAAATGCGCCGGAAGCGCTACCGGCGTTTCAAAGTGCGAAGCCTCTGAATTGTGGCTATCGACACGGTGATGGCAGCGCCGAGATTGTTTCTGCCGAGCTAATCGATTCTTCACAGCGCGAGGTGGAAATCATAGAGAGCGGGGAGCCGTTGACGCTGCGGATGGCGGTTCGATTCAAGCACGACGTCGACGAGCCGGTGATCGGTTTCCTGATCAAGAACCGGCTTGGAATACATACCTACGGTACCAACACCAAGGAGCAGGCCTTCGATTTTGGCACTCTCCAGCGCGGTGAAACTCTGGAAGTTGCCTTCACATTCGATTGTTGGCTGGGCATCGATCAGTATTCCATTTCTCTGGCCGCACACAGCCGCGAGGGATTGGCTTATGATTGGCTGGATGCGGCTCTGTTTTTTCGGGTTACCAGCTCAACGCTGGTTGAAGGCCTTGCGAATCTCAATGCCGGCGCAAAGGTGCGACGCTATCCAGTGGCCCAGGACAATGCGACATCGGAAGCCGCGGCGAATTTGAATCACAAAAGCGCACTAAGTGCGGGCGGAGACCAGCAAGCAACTACGATGCAATGGGAGTCAGTGTCGTGAGCGAAATCATCGCTGATGAGGAAGTGGAAAATATCCTCGCGGAAATTCGCGATCGCGTGCGGAGCCAGGGCTTACCCTCTGTTTCAGAATCCACCGAAGATAATGAGCCGTCTGGTCATGCTCCCCTCGCGCCACGTTCGCTGGAGCAGGCGCCGAACCCATCAGCGAATGAAGTTGTGGCTGGGATAGATTCCTACTTAACGGTGACGTCTCGTGCCTGGGATCGACTTCCGCCGTTAGTGAGTAATCGCAGCGGCAGCATGGCGCGAATCGAGCTGTGGGTAAAACGGCAGATAAAACGAGCCACTCACTGGTTTACCTGGGAACAAATTAACTTCAACGCCGCCGCGCACCACGCGTTGCGCGACACTGCCGAGGCCCTCAACGCAAATCAACACGCACTGGTAGCAGCGCGTGCTGAAACTGAAGCCCTGGGCGCTGAAACTGATACCCTGCGCGCTGAAATTGAGTCGCTACGATCTGAAACTGGAGCTCAACGCTCATTGCTTCAGGAGACTCAAGCCGCAGTGAAGGCTCAGGGCGTGGCGTCGAAAGCGGACTTCGCGCAGGTTAGAGCGCAAGTTAATGCAAGACAAGCAGATGACGAGTCCCAACGCGCCGCGCAACGAAATGAGATGGAAGCGCGACTAGGCGCGATTACCCGCGAGATGCGCGATCGGATCGAGCACCTGCAGGATGAGCAGCGTGTTTGCTTTAAACAACTTTCATTGGAAGCGACCGAAGCATCCGTGCTGGAAGATCGGGCACGTCGACACACAGAGAAAGTGATCGAGGAACTTCGCGCGTGTCTGGACCAGGAAAAACAGTGAAAAGTGATAGGTGAAAAGTGAAGGCTCCGTCTTGCTTTCACTCTTCACTTTTCACTTTTTACTTTTGACTCTCTTATGTCTCCACCAAAAGACAATCTCTACCAGCGCGCCGGCATCGATAACGAAGCTGAGTTTTATCGCACCAAGTTCGTTTCGGACGAGGTGCTGGACGGACGCTACTTCAAAGCGCTCGACCGGTTCGACATTCGGTTTGCGCGCACCATGTGGGTCTACGACAACGTGCGGGCGGGCTCCTCGGTCCTGGATCTTGGGTGCGGCGCGGGGATGCTGGCCCTGCTCAAACGAAAAGGGGTTACTTTAACCGGCGTTGACATCTCCGACGAATGCGTTATTTCAGCGCGCCGCAACGGCTACGACGCAACTTATCAGGCAAAACTTTCTCAACTACCCTTCCCCGATGCAAGCTTCGACTATGTCGTCAGCCTCGACGTCATCGGCCACATAGACTTTGAAGAAAAAGATGCGGTGTTGGCCGAAGTGAAACGCGTCCTGCGCCCGGACGGCGTTACCCTGCACGGCATCGAGTGCACCGACCACAGCGCGCGAAAAAATTATGACGAAATGACACCTGAAGAATTGCGTCGCTTTGTGGAAATTGATGGCCACGTGGGGCTTGAGACGGAAGAAGAACACGCCGCAAGGTTTCGCCGGTTCTTCACCAACGTCGCCTGGGAGCCGCGCTACGCTCTGAACCTGAGTAGCGAAGAATTTCTCAAACAAGCCGATCAATATGGGCTGCCATTCGAGGACGATTTTCTCGACTATCTGCGCGGTTTGTCGCACAGCGAGCGACGAGCGTTTGACATGGCCATGGGGTATGTCTTCAACAAGATTTCCGACCTTAACCTTCGTCTGCCCAAGAGCGGGCTGTATGTTTTTCTAAAAGCGGCTGATGTTTCACCTGGTCCCTTCTATAACGAGCATCGGGATCGTAGCGGGCTCTTCTCGTCTGATGGACTTTCTGAACCAGCGAGCGACGCTGAGAGCGAGGCCACCTGTCTTGACCGAAACGCCCAGGTTACTTTTGACGATGGCTGGTACGAACCGAATGTGCTGCCGCCCATTGCTCGTTGGATGAATCGCGTTGGCCGGGTTCGTTTTCGCTCAACAGGGCTGTCAGAAATTTCTCTGGACCTGTCAACGCACATGCCGAATCTGGCAGATGAACCGCTTGGGCTGGAACTGTTCCTAAACGGCACAAGACTGTGCGCCCTCTCGCTTTATCGCCATGGCTGGCTCGAACTGCGCGTTCCGGTTCCGGAGACGTTAGACTCTACGTCGGGAGGCGAATTTGAGCTTGAACTGCGGGCTGAACGCACCTGGCAACCGCGACCCGCGAAGGATGAATCGCGCGACGATCGCGAGCTGTCGGTCGCGGTCTGCAACATAGTGGTGAAATAAGAAGTCAGAAGACAGAAGATAAAATTCAGGAAACGGACTCGCACTGTTTCCCGTCTCTGGATTTCTGCTTCTGAATTCTTTCTCCTGACTTCTTGTTCTGGCTTCCATGATTCGCAACATTCTCATTTGCACTACTCAGGTCCCGTTCACAAAGGGCGGAGCTGAATCGCACGTTGAGGGGCTTCGTCGAGCGCTGATCGAAGGCGGCTACAACGCCGAGGTGGTCGCGCTTCCCTTCAAATGGTATCCGCCTGACGAGATCATGCGCAGCGCAATGGCCTGGCGCATGCTTGACTTGAGTGAAGCGAATGGCAAGCCGGTTGACCTTGTGATCGGCATGAAGTTTCCCGCCTACCTGGTGGCCCATGAGCGCAAGGTGTTGTGGATAATCCATCAACATCGTTCGGCCTATAATCTCTGGAACACACCGTTTGACGACCTGTCGACTTTCCCGGACGGACCGCGCGTGCGCGATTGGATTAGACAGGCTGACAATCGCTTTATCCCCGAGGCGAGGAGCGTTTTCGCAAACTCAAAAACCGTGGCCGACCGCCTTCGTCGTTATAACCAAATTGAGAGTGAGCCGCTCTACCATCCGCCACCTCGGGCGGAAAGTCTCCACTCCGGCGAACAGGGCGATTACGTTTTTTACCCCAGCCGGCTGGAACCCCAAAAACGTCAGGAGCTATTGATAGAAGCCGCACAGCACCTGCGAACTCCGGTGAAAATCGTGTTCGCAGGCGGCTCGGGAAATCAGCGACACTACGAATCGCTCGTAAAGAAGCACGGTGTAGCAGATCGCGTAACTCTGCGCGGGTTTGTTTCCGAGGCGGAGATAGTAGAACTCTACGCACACTCACTGGGCGTCTGCTATCTGCCCTTTGATGAAGACTATGGATACGTAACTCTCGAAGGAATGCTTTCGGGTAAGCCAATGATCGTGGCGAATGATGGTGGAGGGGCAGCCGAACTGATTGAGCACGAGGGCGAGGGGCTCATCGTTTCACCTGAACCTCGGGCGATCGCGGAGAGTTTGGATTCGCTTTATTCGAATCGCGCGCGCGCGAATGCGATGGGCCAGCGGGGCGAAGAAAAGTTGAAGAGTCTCAATCTCTCGTGGAGCCAGGTTGTCCAGAGCCTGATCGACGGCGCCCGGTAAAGCGTTCGCTGTCTCATTCGCCGCATCCTAAGTTGATCGTTTTGCGCATCAACTGCTTTTGACCAACTATGCGCGCGGTGAGATGGACCGGGTGACAGCCCGTGTCGTATAGCCAGAACCCGGCGAAGAATTTGTCATCAGATCCTATATTTATTCGCAATGCCTTCCTGAAGAATGCGGGCTTGCCCAAGCCGCTCCGATCCGCGATTCGGTAACGCGCAATCAGTTCAAGCCTTTTCATTTCACGCTCGGTTGGGGTCCACGCGCCGGGTTCCATGCTGACTTCCACCGTAACCAGCATCGACTCCGAAGCGCCTTCGCGGGACGCGCCCTCGATGGTCGTGTTCCACAAGTTGACGGGATTCGTAAAAACGTCAGGGGAAAACGCACCCGAGTTCTCATAAAACAAGACCGCCCGAACCGAGCTAATACTCAGCTTTTGTGGGACTCTGGTGACGCCACCCGACTGCGCGCTTGCGCCGGCACCCTGGAGCCATAGCAAACAGGTGATAACCGCCGCCCAACTTTTGCGTCTACTCATTGGCTTAACAATCCGAGCTGCCTACAGCGCGCACGATGCGCACGGCCGGTTCCCGTCGCAAAGTGATCTTCATTCTTAGCATGGGTTCGTCTTCCCCGATCGCTTCGTTCTCTCGTTTGAAACCCTCAAACAAAACACTAATACGCAGCGTTCCCAAATGATATTCAAAGCGACGCGCGTTTCTTTTGGATCGTGATAACTTGATCTGCCGCAAACGCTCATCGCGCCCACTGAGATTCATCCAGGCGTTACTCCCGTCGCCGCTGGAAAGAAAGACATAGCCGGCGGCAGACGAATTGGCATTTGTGGCGCGGTAGAAGTAGAGATTACCGCAGCCCGTCATTAGTCTCGTAGCAGGGTAATCCTTGATGGTGCCCACGCGAGGCAGAAGATTGTCGGGTCGCTGCGCTGCACAGTCGATCGCGGAAATGCAAAGCAGGCAACCTAAAACTAAACCGATTGCCCACTTAAGCTTCATGTTTCTTAGGTCGGAAAATCCACCAGCCGGATACTCATCTGAAGAAGATTAGACAGACTACGCTCAATTCCCAAACTACGCACCCTTTCCTTTTTGCTCACTGCTTAAAAAGATCCGGGAGGATGATAGTTATTCTAACTCCGGCACGCCTTATTAGTTGGACAGGGAGAACACACCAGCAAGTTCGGTTTCATAACGACGGGACCGCAAGCATAAGGAGACGACCGATGAAAATTCCTGGAGGCAATAGACACTTCATTTTCAGCCTGACATTATTGATCGCGTTTTGCGCGATCGTTTTCGGCCCCGCGCCGAAGCCGGCGGCACAGACTCGCGAAACGCAGCAGACGCCGCCAACCCACAAGTTGACCATCACGGACGGGCCTCGCAAAACCTACCTCAAAGTGACGATGAAGGACATCATGATCTCTTCGATCACGGGCACCAGAGACCGAAAGACTTTTGATTTCAAGCAGGTCAAAGAGGGGGAAAAACCAAAACTCACTGGCGGGCCAAATCAAGTCCTGAAATGCGTAAGACTCATACACAATAGCGGCGACTACCGCTGGACGGTCTGTTTCTATGTTGACAAGGACGGGTCGACAGCCGGGGGCCCTGGCTCGGAAGGTATGGATATCGAAAGTTTTTCTTTTGGTAGTGACCTGGACGGAGGAGGAGGCGGCGGTGGCGGTGGCGGCTCCAACTGCTGGGAAGATCAGGACCTACAGATGAGCATCTGCGATCCGTAAGACGAAGAACGCATCAGTAAATTACTCGCGCCAGGGTGATCGACCAATGCGCTCACCCTTGACGACAAGAACAGGCAGTCGACCATCTTAAGGTTGGCTGCCTGTTCTGTTATCAAAGAAATGTTCTGCGCCGCGTTCAGGGGGCTGCGCGTTCCCTTTATGCTTTTGTTCAATTAGAATCGCGTGGCTCTACCTAACTCGGCACGACTGGTGGTTATTTCAATGTCCAGGTCAAGGAACACAAATGTTGCTTTTGCAATCGCCGCTTTGCTCTTGTTGGGGACGTTGACTAAAGCGGCGCCTGAAGACTGGCCGCAGTTTCGCGGACCAGGCGGCAACGGCATTTCCACATCAACCGGCTTGCCCTCGGAGTTTGGTCCAAACAAGAACGTAGTTTGGAAAACAGAACTACCGCCAGGCCATTCATCTCCGGTGCTGACGCATGATCGAATCTTTGTAACGGCGTATAGCAAACTGCCGGCAGCAAACGGCGCGCAGAAAAACGCCCATGCCGTGCAGGCAAGTCCCATTGAAAAGGAAAACTATAAACTCCTTGTCATAGCTCTTGATCGTGCAACCGGGAAGCTGCTTTGGCAGCGCGAGGTGCCGCGAACGCGCATTGGCCGTTTGCAGAACGTCAATAACCCAGCCTCTCCTAGCCCGGTTACTGATGGCTCAAACGTCTACGTCTTCTTTCAGGAGTTTGGCCTGATTTCTTTTGACGGCGCCGGCAAGGAGCGCTGGAAACTTGCGCTGGGACCGTTCAATATTTTTTACGGCTTCGGGGCCTCACCCATTCTGGTGGACGACAAAGTGATCTTGCCCGTAGATCAGGACAATCCCGCGTCGTATCTGATCGCGGTTGATAAAAACACTGGGCGAGTACGCTGGAAGGTTGAGCGTCCCGTCGTCATCTCCGGTTACTCGACCCCGACAATCTATCAACCGAAAGGCGGTCCTAAACAAATCGTCATTCCTGAGTCGTTTCAGCTTTCGGCCTACTCAGTCGCGGATGGGAAGCGTGTGTGGTGGGTGCGCGGACTGGCTTGCGAAATGAAGTCGATCGCCAGCAATGATGGAGAGTATCTCTACATCAATGGTTGGGGGTTCCCGCAGAACCAACCGGGTCAACAGGTAGCGACGATTCCCTGGCCCGACGCGCTCTCACGCTTCGATAAAAACGGTGATAAGCAAGTCGCAAAGGCGGAGGTGTCGGCCAAGGGTTCCACCGACAAGATGTTAAGGATGCTGGATTCGGCGTTCGAAGCCTTTGACATGAACCGCGACGAGATGTTGAACCCCAAGGACTGGGAAGTGTTCCGCGGGATGATGGCTTCAGAGAATGGACTCCTGGCAATTAAGCTTGGCGGCCGTGGCGATCAAACTGCGACTGCAATACGTTGGCGTTATACCAAACCCGTGCCGCAGGTCCCTTCAACCCTTCTCTACAAAGGTGTTCTCTACATGATTAACGACAGCGGAATTCTGCTTTCGTTTGATCCGGCAACCGGCCAGGTCCTCAAGCAGGGACGACTGCACGGCGCGATCGATAAATACTTTTCATCGCCCGTTGCGGCCGACGACAAAGTTTTTCTGATCGGTCAAGGCGGACAAGTTTCGGTCTTGAAAGCCGACGGCGATTGGCAGGTGCTCAAAGTTAACGACATGGACGACGAAGTTTTTGCCACACCGGCGATTGCGGATGGACGAATTTACATTCGGACGCGCGGTGCGCTGTACGCGTTTGGCGTCTGAGCGCTTGTCAGAACCGCCTGCGTTAGCGGGCGGGCTTGCTGGTTACAACCGCTTGCGTTAGTGGGCGGGCTTCACGGCACCCCTTCCTGGAGGTTACGTCGATGACTTTAAGGACTTCAATCTTGAGGGCTTTGAGTTTTTCCGCTTTTTCCTTTGTTCTCAGCATAATGCTCGCCACCGCGCCTGCGGTCGCTCTGCACCTCCAGGACGACCGCGCGACTGATCGCGCAGCTATTCGTGCTCACATCGAAAGTATTTTCGAGGCCTTCATCAAGAAAGACGCCGCCGCGTTGCGCGCAACGCACGCATCCAACTGGCTGGGTTATCTGGAAGGTTCTCGGGAGATGATCAAAGGCGTGGAAGGCTATATGGATTGGAACCAGGTCGATCCGAAGAGTCCATATGGCATGAAGAGTTACAAGTTTCGCGAGTTTGACATGATCTTCAAGGGCGACGCAGCCTTTGTCTGCTTTGTTGCCGACGTCGAATCCAATTGGCCGGGCGCACCGCCTCTTCGCGTGTTACGCATCTGCGATTTCTACACGAAAGATAATGGCAAGTGGATCCAAAGCGGCAGCGACACGGCGCTCCATCAGGAGTCGGTTGAAGCGCAGCTGCAAGCGCCGCGAAACTTGCCGGATGAGATGAAGAAGCGTCTGCTCGAGGCGCGCGAAGCGGTCTGGCGTTCTTACTTCGCCGGTGATCGCGCTACTCTTGAGAAGTTGATCCCTGAAGAGACCCTCGCCATCGAAGCAGGTCACAACAATTGGTCAACGCGCCAGACAATTCTTAACGGCTCGGCTGAGTTTGCAAAAAGCGGTGGCAAGCTGATCAAGCTCGAGTTTCCCAAGACTGAAATCCAGGTGTATGGCTTCACCGCCGTGGTCTACTCAAATTATGCGTTTGAACTGGAGGTTGGCGGACAACGCATCAACCAAGCCGGCCGCGTCACCGAGGTCTTCGTGCTGCGCAATGGGCAATGGGTGAATCCCGGGTGGCACATGGACAGCGGCAAGTAGCCTAACGTAATGGGGCGCGGTTTTATTGCCATGCGCATGTCGAAGCATATGCTCCGATCGGTCTCAATTCCTCGAACAAGGAGTTCATTAATGAAGCGGCTTACTTCAGGCGCCCTACGCCGAACACTCGCGCTCTCAGTATTCGTGGGTGCCTCTGTATTTCCAATCCATGGACAGGAAACCCGGCCCGCTCATCAATCGCTACCGGCGAATGAACAAACAAGAGACGACACGACTAACAGCACCCCAACAACCTCCTCAAACATAAGCAGAGCATCATCCGGCTCCGGACAAACGAGCACGAAAAACACCGCAACTCCAGCTTTTGTTTTCCCCACCCGGCGTCAAAGGTTTAATCGCTATGTGAAGAGCACGGTTGGACCATCCAGCTTCGTCGGTAGCGCGATTACGGCGGGCATTGATCAGTGGCGGGATCACCCGGACGAATGGCAACAGGGAGCGAAGGGTTACGGAAAGCGTTACGCGTCTGATTTTGGTCGAAACGGAATTCAACAAACGGTGATCTATGCATTGGACTCCGCTCTCGGACTGGACACCAAATTCCGAAAAAGCACTCGCAAAGGGTTCTTCCCACGAATGGCGGATGCCCTTGCTGAAAACGTTACTTCGCGCAACAAATCTGGAGGACGCGTGATTTCAGTCCCACGCATTACCGGGATCTACACGGCCCAGGTCATCAAATATGAAGGTTGGTTTCCCGAGCGCTTCAGTTATAAGGACGGACTTCGTAGCGGAACCCGTTCGCTGGCGACGGGCTTCGCGGTAAACCTGCTACGAGAATTTGTGATTCCCTTTTAGATAGCGCAAGTCAATTTCGCGTCCTCAAACTAATCAGCAGGTAGCCATTTCCATAGAAAAGAGTTTCGTTGCAGTCTCGCCATAAGTCTGTGTGACCTTCGGCCTATCTCTTTCACGTAGCGTAAAAATAGAACGTCGTTCAGGAGCTCCAGGAGGTTTGATGGAAACGAACACTGAGTCTGCGGCAAACTTTGAGAAATTGCGGGAGATGATCAAAGACATCGACTTTTGCATGCTGACTACCATCGACGAAAACAATGACCTGCATAGCCGGCCCATGTCGCTCAATCGCGAAGTTGATGGAGCCGGGAATCTCTGGTTCTTTACCGCGGCCAGCTCGCACAAAGTTTCTGAAGTGAACCGCAGTCCGAAATGTAATGTCAGCTTTGCGGCGCCCGGGGACAATCGGTACGTATCCATCACCGGGACCGCCGAGTTGGTTACTGACAAACGAAAGATTCGCGAGCTGTGGAAGCCGATCCTCCAGGCCTGGTTCCCCAAAGGCACCGACGATCCTGACCTCGCACTGTTGCGGGTGGAGATCGAAAAGGCCGAATACTGGGATAACCCCTCGGGCAAGGTGACCCAGGTAGTAAGCTTCGTCTCAGCGCTCGTCACCGGTAAAAGTGCAGGCTGGGGGGAAAACAAGAAAATAGATCTGCGGTAAGAAGAACATTTGAGGAAGAGTCGACTCTTTAAACAACCTGCCACAAACTGGATCACGAGAGGTAAATGCGCTTTACCTGATCCCAACCAACCCCTGCACGGATTGAATCAACTTCTCTGAGTCGTACCCGACGCCGTCTTTGAAAACGATCTCAACCTTTTCAATCTCGAGAATGTTGGCGGCGGGGTTTCCCTTCACCACCATCAGGTCAGCTTGCTTGCCCGCGGCGATGGATCCGATGCGGGCGTCTTCGCCAAGAAATTTTGCGCCGTTGAAACTGGCGATCTTGATCGCTTCGACAGGCGTGAAGCCTGCTTCAACCAGCAACTCCACTTCGCGCAGGTCGCCGAAGCCGGCCACGATGCCGCCGTTGCCAGTTGGATCCAGTCCGGCGATCAGCAATCCACCGGCGGCGACGAAGGCGCGTTCGAAATCCATCGCCTTGCGAAAGAATGCAAGATAGTCAGAGGTTGAAGACACGCGCGCTCGCGCGGTCAGGTAACGCACACGTGCGTCAGTCGACATAACGTTGAGCATCCGCGGATTCAGTAAGGCGCTCGCCGCGCCTACGCCGGTCTGGCTCAAAGGCGCTCCGGCTGCCTCGAAGACCGGAAGAGTTGAGGTGATCGCCACTTTCTTCGCCACGAGGGTGCGAATAGTCTCCTTTGCCGTCTCACTATTCAGATCCAGTTGACGAAGACTAACGCCCACTGCAGCGCCCGGACACTGGTAAGGTTTCTTGTCAGGAACGAATTCCGAATCGGCAAATAAGCCGTGCTCAAGATTGTCGATCCCGATCTCCGCAGCTTCGCGATAGCCAATCGAGCAGAGATGACCGGTTACTTTGAGCCCGCGTTTGTGTGCCTCTTCAACCGTGGCCCGCAATTCATCGCGCGAGATGTTCATGTAGGCTTTAAACGAAGTCGCGCCCTGGTCGGCCCAAAAGTTAACCATGCGGCGCGCATCTTCCGCACCCGTCAGAGTGTGCATCACTGGAGTAAAACTGCCACGACCTTCCAAATAAGGCGCGGTGATGTGCATCTTTGGGCCAATCATGCGACCCGCATCAATCAGTTTCTTAATCTCCAGGTCGGTAAATGGCGCTACGCTGCCGGTGGTGCGGATTGTGGTGACGCCGAGCGCAAGATAGAGACGCGGAAAACTGCTGCCCATGTTCGAGTACATTGGCGGCGATCCGCCCATTGGGAAGAACATGTGATTATGCATTCCCACCAACCCCGGCAAGACCGTGTAACCCTTGAGATCGAGTGTCTGCGCGCCGGCGGGCACCTTCGCTGTCGAACTTGGTCCTACAGACTGAATCTTTCCGTCAGCGACAATGATGGTTTGATCTTCCAGCGGCGCGGCGCCGGTGCCGTCGATCACACGGACATGCGTCAGCGCGATGATTGGCGCTTCGACCCGAATGAACTGCTGGCGCTCAGCGGGCGCCTGGGCCATGGTGGTGATCACAACACTGAGAAGCAAGAGAACTAGGGTGGTTGGCTTCATGTGTATCTCCGGCGAACAGAATAGGGAAGGATATTATCCCGGAGCACGTGCATTGGAACAGAGGAAGAGCAGTGGGCAGTGTTCGATGAGTCTGTAGTGCTTGGTCTGAACTAGTCCTGCGTGTTCTCTGTGTCTCTGTGGCGAATCTTGCGCACGACTTTTCCATCACAGAGACACAGAAAACACGGAGGTTACACAGAGATAGCGGAGTTAGCCACTCGAATAAGAAAGCGAACTCAGGCGCGGCGAAGTATCGCCACGGACATATCGTCTACAACCGGGCTGGCGGCAGCAAAATCCTGAACCGCACCCAACACTGAAAAAAGCACTGCATCGGCAGGTCCGCCCTGCGCCTTTCGCAGTTGCGCGATGAGGCGCGCTTCACCAAATTCGTCCGCGGCGCAATTGGTGGCCTCGGTGATTCCGTCGGAGTAGATCATGAGCACGTCGCCGGCTTCGAGTTGGAAGGTGCCAGAGACATAAGGGGTTCCGGCAATCACGCCCAACAACATCCCGCCTTCGGAAAGAAGTTCTAACTCGCCATTGGCGCGCAAGAGCAGCGCTGGAGGATGACCAGCGCTGCAATACTTTACCGTGCCCGTGTGCGGATCGAGTTTGGCCAGAAACAGGCTGGCCAGCGGCGCGAGTTGCGTAGTTGATTTCAGCAGGCAGATGTCGCGGTTAACGCCGGATACAATCGCTTCGGTCTTTGCAGTAACAGCCACTCGCGCGCCCACCAACCCAACCAGATGCGTGGTCCACATTCCGGCCGCCAGGCCCTTGCCGCAGATGTCGCCGAGCGCCATCACGACGCCGTCGCTTTTCTCCTCAACAGTGAAAAAATCTCCGGGCAAGTGGCGAACCGCAAAGATCTCGCTGGCCACCTCAAAATTTCCAAGACGCACGTAACGAGGAGCGCACAGCTTGCGGTGCACCTGAGCCGCTTCAAAGATCTCGGTGCGGAGCTCAGCGTAATGCTGCTGAAGGTCGGCAAGCTTGACCTCCAGTTCGTGGCGTCGTCCTCTGACCGCACGTCTCACACGTGTCGGCGCGATTCGCAGATCGACAACTTCGGTTGCGCGTCGTGTTGCTAAACCGGTATTGAATCTTGCCTGACTCATGGGAGAGTTACCTCTTATCGGTAAGTGTTCCTTGCCGTTCAAAGCAAATTTTTCATATGCCATTTGTCATTTATCAGTTTCCATTTCAGACCGATGGACGTTTCTCGAAACCCAAGGACAAAGGAGACGAGATGAATGCGACAGCCGATGACAAATGAAAACTGACAAATGAGAAATGGAAAATTGCTTTTTCCGGATCACCGGACAAACAAAACCAATGCCTAACCAACAAACTTATAGCCACTGCCATGCACAGTAAGAATAAACCGCGGATCCTCTGGGTTAGGTTCCAGTTTCTGCCTGAGATGGACGATGTGTGTGTCCACCGTGCGTGTGTTGGGATAGTTTTCATAACCCCAAACCGCATCCAGCAAACGATCCCGGCTGAGCGTTTCCACCGGATGAGCCACGAAGTAAGCCAACAAGGCAAACTCTTTTGCTGAGAGCTCGACCGGCCGCCCCGCGCGCAACACCTCATTGCTGCGAATATTGACTTCAATGTCACTGAACCGGTAGAGCTCCACAGCCGGCGCCGGCGGGCTGGCGCGTCGCAGCACAGCTTTCACGCGGGCCATCAGCTCTCTGATTGAGAAGGGCTTGGTTACGTAATCGTCGGCGCCGAGCTCCAGTCCGACAACCTTATCGATCTCCTGGCCGCGCGCGGTCAGCATGATGATCGGAAGTGCCGGCAACTTAGTCTTCAATTGCTTGCACACGTCCAGACCACTCATCCGCGGCATCATGACGTCGAGCACAACCAGATCGGGGCGATCAGCAAGCGCGCGTTCGAGACCTTCGACTCCATCGGCCGCACTGATTACCTCGTAACCTTCATACTCGAAATTGTCGCGCAGACCGGCGACCATCGCAGGCTCATCTTCAACGATCAGGATGCGCGTTTTCTTGCTGCCATGCGGCTCGTCCCTGTGTGCAGGTAATTGACTGCCGCTGGCGTCGCCGTTTGATTGCGGGAGATCTGCTTTTCGCTTCATGTTGACTTCCAATCTTTAGAATCTCCCTCTCACTTTGGGAGAGGGCTATCTCTGTCCTACGAGACTGCCGGTTGCGCAGCTGGCGCCAACGGCAACGACAGAATAAACCTGCTGCCTCTGCCAGGCGTGCTTTCAACGGCAATGTCCCCGCCGTGTGCCCGGGTGATATGGCGTACCAGGGACAGGCCCAGGCCGCTTCCTTTTGTGTTGTGGACCAGCGGGTCGCCAGCTCGATAGAACTTCTCGAAAATTTTTGCCTGATCGCGGCGGGAGATGCCAATCCCGCGATCGGCCACTTCAAGTTTTACCACGTTGCTGTCGCGGTAAAGCTTCACTCCCAGAAACTTTTCATCGGTCGAATACTTCAGCGCGTTGTTGACCAGATTAACGAGAGCGCGCGCGATGGCCTCTCGATCAACCGGAACGGCCGGCAAGTTTGAATCGATGTTTTCTTCAAACGCGAAGCCCTGTTGCTCGATTTGATAGCGATACGACTCGAGCGTGTTGTGGACCAGTTCGGCGATGTCGGTATTTCGAAACTCATATTCCTTGCGGCCCGCTTCAATTCGTGAGAAGTCGAGGATGTTATTGATCAGCGCCGTTAGCCGCTCGCTCTCTTTGCGAATAATGCGGTAATAGGTCTGCTTTTTCTCCTGAGTTGTAATGCGGCCCAACTCGAGAGTTTCGGCGTAGAGCCGAATCAGAGCGAGAGGCGTGCGCAACTCGTGAGAAACGTTGGAAACGAAGTCGGATTTGAGACGCGCCAACGCGATCTCTTTGTTGACTACGTGCCGCGTCAGCAGGAGACCCCCAATGATCATCAGCGAAAGACAACCAAGAATCAGGAAACTGCGATGCATCCAGGTCCGTCCCAACGCTTCCACGCTCGTGCCCTGATACTTGATGCCCAACGCCAGTCCGCGAAAGACGTCGTCCAGTTTGCGCGACACTTCTGGCTTCCCCTTGCTCCATCCGGCGGAAACCGTTAGCGGTTTGACGTCGTCCCAGTGTTCCATATTCACGGGATAAACAATCATGGCCAGCTTGTTTCTCCCCCGATCCCCAGACTTCTCCTTCATCATCTCCTCGATCACTTCCGGAAATAGCGTTGCTTTCAGGAAAGTGGGATCGAAGGAAATCCCGCCCAACACAACCCTGTCTTTCGCGACCTGGGGCAAGACGAAGTAAGCATTCGCCGCAAATGCTTTACCGTCTGCTCGTTTCGTTTGTTCCGTATAGATAGTGATGGGCCGTGGCTTTTTGTGCATCGTCTCGACCATCATCTTCCCTTCTTTGGGGAACCAACCATGATAGCCTTCAGACATGCGCTCCTGTTCCGCGCGGATAAACCTGTCGCCAAGAAGCCGCGGTTGGGAACGAACCACTGCGCCTTTCTCGTCAAAAAGGAAGACGTGATTCAGCCAGGGACTCGCTAAAAGAAGCTCGTCAAGTTTCTTGTCTCTTTCCCCCGCCTCGATGTCCGGAGACGGGAAAAGTTTCCTCGCCTCTTCAGACATGTTGTATGCCTTGAGGTTCATCTTCTTTTCAGTGATGGCGAGCATCTCCTGAAAATCTCGATGGATGGCGGCTTCGATTACCTTGTCGCGCTCGAAGCTTCTCAACTGGCTGTAATTTACGTAGATGAGTGCAGCTGCCGGCAAAACCACCGCCAGGCCCAGCGTTAACATCAGCCTGAACCTGTTGAAGCCTCCCAGAAACCGTCTACCCTTCAATTTCATCCTCAACCTCTAAAGAAATCGCGAGTTGCGAGCCGTAGCATACTCCTGACCGCGGCACGGGCATGTTAAGCGCAAGTAAAAATATGTTAAGAGTTGTGAACTTATCAAACTAATCGGGATAGGGATGGGACTTTTATCGGTTGCGTACTTCTGCGAGAATCTGCGAGTTTGAATCCAGGGTCGCGTGTGAACTACTGAGACACCTAACCGAGGAAAACGAGAATGAAAGTTGAACATCTGAGTCCTATTCTAAACGTATCCAACCTCCGGGAGAGTTTCGAATGGTTTGAAAAGATAGGTTGGCATAAAGGTTGGGACTGGGGCGACCCGCCAACCTTCGGCGGCGTTTGCAGTGGCAAGGCCGAAATATTTCTTTGCGAGGGCGGTCAAGGGTCTCGCGGCGGTCCCATGCCGCGACACGTGGGTGACGATGACACTGGCGGCGTGTGGATGAGCTTGTTTCTTTCTTCACCGGCTGAAGTTGACGCTACTCACAAGGTCGCGTTGGACCACGGACTGATCGTTACCATGCCGCCCACGGACGAGCCATGGGGCGTTCGGGAATTTCACTTGCGGCATCCTGACGGTCATACCTTTCGCGTTGGTGCCGGGACGGAAGAAGAGTAACCATAGTCGCCGGAGAGTGTGATTGCAGACGCAACGCAAACTGTTAGTTTGCGTGTGCTGCTTAGGCCACCAGTTAAGGAAGGAAGAGATGCAAACTAACAGTTTGCGTTACATTCGAACACTCGGGATGCACTTGCGTTTCCCAACGGCTTACGATGAAATGATGACTCTAAGGCGTTATCGTCAGTCTCTCCAAAAATCAACGTTATAGATTCTGTAAGTGCGTTCGAACGCGATTATTAGGCCCACTCTTATCGAATGATGACCCCCGATCGCTCGCAAAGAATTGAGGAACTCTTTCAAGCGGTAGTCGAACTCGGCCCAGCCGAGCGCGAGCAATTTCTCTGCGCGGCCTGCAATGACGATGTCACCCTGAAACAGGATGTCGAGAACCGGCTCTCTCATCACGACAGTGCGGCCACCACCGGCGCGGATTCATTTGATCCACACGCGGCTCCAACTGGCCCGCCTCTCTGGAGGCAGGATCCAACCGAAGACATCGACCCGCTGATCGGACGACGACTCGGAGCGTACAAAATCGAGCGCCAGATTGGACGCGGCGGTATGGGCGCAGTTTATGAAGCTGTGCGGGCGGACCGGGAATTCACCAAGCGGGTGGCAATAAAACTCGTCAAGCGAGGAATGGATACTGACTTCATCCTCCGCCGATTTCGCAAGGAACGTCAAATTCTCGCAGCCCTGGACCACCCCAACATCGCCCTGCTGCTCGATGGCGGTACCACCGACGATGGTTTGCCGTTTTTCGTGATGGAGTTTATCGAAGGCCAGCCGCTTTACCGCTACTCAGACGCTTATCAACTCAACATTCCTGAACGCCTCAAGCTGTTTCGCGCGATCTGCGACGCTGTCCACTACGCGCATCAGAAGCAGGTTGTGCACCGTGACATCAAGCCTTCAAACGTGCTGGTAACCGCTGAAGGCGTTCCAAAACTGTTGGATTTCGGAATCGCGAAGCTGCTCAACCCAGATATCGTGGGCGACATAACTCACGATCCCACGGCAACTTCCATGCGCCTGATGACTCCCGAATATGCTTCACCGGAACAGGTGCAGGGCGCGACGACCACTCCCTCGACAGACGTCTACTCGCTTGGAGTTTTACTCTACGAACTGTTAACGGGTCACCGGCCGTATCGTTTGCGAAATCGCGCGCCGCATGAAATCGCACGAGTGATTTGCGAGGAAGCCCCGGCGCCGCTCAGCGTAGTGATCAGCCGGTCAGACGATCTGCTCGCCAGCGGCCCAGTTAAAGCCGGCATGACTATGTTGCAGCAGCTCTACGCCGTGCGCCGATCGACGCTGGACTCATTGCGTCGCGAATTTTCCGGCGACCTCGATGAGATCGTGATGCGTGCGCTCCGCAAGGAGCCGAAGTGGCGCTATCAAACAGTTGAGCATTTGCGCGACGACATCACCTGCTTTCTTGAGGGCCGGCCGCTTTCCGTGTTGCCAGACGCGCCTTTTGCGCAAACCGATCGGCCGGCGGGCGAGCACTCCTTCACCGAGAATTCGCTGGCTGTGCTGCCGCTCAAAGTGCTGGATCCGACGCATGAATCCGATTCGGGACCGGATTATCTTGGCACCGGATTGGCAGACGCACTGATTACACGGCTGAGCGGAATACGTCGCTTTGCGGTCAGGCCAACCAGCAGTGTGCTTGGTTATGGCAACGATTCAGACCCGCTGGTTGCCGGGCGCGATTTGCGTGTGGCTTTTGTGCTTGATGGCCGCATGCGCCGCGCGGGGGATCGTATTCGAGTGACGGTGCAGTTGCTTAACGTCGGAGATGGGACGGCAGTCTGGGCCGGACAATTTGATGAACGGTTTACCGATGTCTTGTCTCTTGAAGATGCCATCTCGGCTCATGTCGCCGAAGCATTGCTACCTCATCTCACCGGTGATGAGCGCAAGACTCTCGCCAAGCGCGGCACTGACGATCCACAAGCGCACGAAGCCTACCTGCGCGGGCGTTACTACTGGAATACGTTTTCAGAAGACGGATTTGCCAAAGCAATCGTCTGCTACCACCAGGCTATCGCCCTCGATCCAAATTATGCTGCCGCTTATGCAGGAGTTGCTGCTTACCACAATTGGCTCGGCAGTTTCACGGTGTTGCCGTTTGCCCAATGCGCAGCCTCAGCCTACGACGCGGCTGCCACCGCAGTGGCAATTGATCCCAGTCTCGCTGAAGCCCACGCGGCTTTGGGCCAGGCAATTCTCTGTCGCGATTTTGCCTGGACCACTGCTGAGCGAGAACTACTTCATGCGATTGAGCTCAATCCGGATTATTCCGTCGCCAGGATTTTGTATGCGCTGCAGTTGGCGATGGAAGGTAGATTCACGGAGTCGTTGCGGGAGGCGCAAAACGCGCGCGACCTGGATCCGATGGCCATCGTTTCGCGGTTTACCGTCGTTTGGTGTTCCTACCATGGACGGCGTTTTGAAGAAGGTTATCAGATAGCCCGCACAACCCTCGATTCGGAACCGCGCAACCTGCCCATGCTTCACGGTTTCAGTTTCTTAGCAAGCCGTCTGGGTTACCACGAAGAAGCTATTGCCGCCGCGCAGAAGTCTGTCGAGCTGATGGGCAAGGCGTCTCACACTCTCAGTCGTTTGGGCGCAGCATATGCCCAAGCAGGAAATTCCCCAGCTGCCGAATCCGTCTTGGCGGAGATGGATGAGATCGCAGCGCGGCGTCACATCTCGCCATACCACCGGGCACTGGTCCACTGTGGGTTGGGTCGGATCGAGGATGCTCTGGATCTGCTTGAACGCGCCTTTGACACAAAAGACGCCAAGGTGCTGTGGGCGGGAGTCGACCCCGAATTGGATTCGCTTCATGGCCATCCGAGATTCAACGATCTGCTGCGTAAGCTTAATCACCGCCTGGCGGCCCTGCCAACGCTGCTCGCTCATTCTCTGGCGGGGCAGGAGTCGATAGCAGTGTTGCCTTTCAAGGTGTTGGGCTCGTCTTCGGAAAACAACGAGGATGAGCACCTCGGTTTGGGACTCGCCGATGCTTTGATTACCCGACTCAGCAACGTCCAGCGGCTGATTGTGAGGCCGACCAGCAGTGTGCTGCGCTTCAGAGATGCCGCTCGCGATCCTCTTATGGCCGGACGCGACCTCGGAGTGCAGTACGTCGTCGACGGCAGCCTGCGCCGTTCGGGCAATCGTCTGCGCGTGACGGCCCAACTGCTAAGCGTGGGCGAAGGCGTATCGCGCTGGGTGGAACAGTTTGATGAAGATTCTACAGACGCGCTCCAGATCGAAGATTCCATCTCCGATCAGGTAGCCAATGCTTTATTGCCCCGCCTGACCCGGAATGAGCAACGTCAACTTTCGAAGCGCGGCACCGGTTCCGCGGAAGCGTTTGAGTTTTATCTGCACGGCCGCTACCACTGGAACACATACTCTGAATCCGGCTTCGCCAAGGCCTTTGAATGCTACACCAAAGCAATCCAACTCGATCCCAGGTATGCCCTGGCCTACACCGGCATCGCTGACTACTACAACTGGCTCGGCGTTTTTGGTATTCGCCCATTTGCTGAATGCTCGACCGCCGCGAGGGATGCTGCCGCCAAAGCCGTGGCGCTTGACCCGGACTCAGCGGAGGCATACAGCGCGCTTGGGTTCGCCACGGTTTGTCATAATTTCGACTGGGGCGTCGCTGAGGGATACCACCGGCGGGCGATCGAAATCAATTCAAACTATACGACCGGCCATCAATGGTACGGTTTTCACTTGATGATGGTGGGCCGCTTTGACGAAGCACTCCGCGAACACTTGCGGGCGCGCGAACTCGATCCTCTTTCTCCAAGCGTCATGCAGGGTCTCGCCTGGTGTTATTACCAGTCGCGAAACTACGACGATTCAATCACTACCTCTCAAAAAATGCTGGAGGCGGTGCCTGATTTCGCTTATGGATTGATCACTTACGCGTGGGCCCTGCGCCAGGCCGGAAAGACGAAGGAAGCTGTCAGCGTTTCGGAAAAGGCGCTGGAGCTTTCAAACGGCGGGCAGTTTTTTTTAACGGGCCTCGGCGCCAGCTATGCCGCCGGTGGTCGAAACTATGACGCGCGCTCTGTGCTCGACCGCCTCACCGAGATGTCCGCTCAGTCATACGTTTCGCCGTATCACCGCGCGATTATTTATGTGCACCTCAAGGAACACGAAGCAGCGATGACATTGTTGCGCGAAGCGTATGCGGTCAACGATGGCTGGCTGACATGGCTCGGCGTTGAGCCGCAGTTTGATCCGCTCCGTGAAGAGTCCGCTTTTGCGGAACTACTTGCCAAGACGCGAAACCCGGTAGCTGTTGATGGACTAACGCTTTTCGTCGCCCCTGTTCCGTCGCCCGAAAAACCCGAGAGTGATGGCGATGCGAGTGCGTCAACCGCGGTTACCTCTCCAGTTGTCACTCCGACGCCTGACACACAGGGCGCGGGCAACGAAGAAGCCCATCAGCTCTTCACAGCCGGCCGCTACTACGCCACTCGACGAACGGCCGACGGCATGCGTCAGGCAATCGAACGTCTGGAACGAGCAGTGGAACTCGATCCCGGCTTCGCTCGGGCCTATTCGGAACTCGCAGACTGTTATGCGCTTCTGAATTGGTACGTTGAACCACCCCCCGCGGACGCATGGGAACACGCGAAGCGATCGGCGCAGAAAGCTGTCGAAGCTGATCCGGAATTGGCCGAGGCGCATGCCTCTTTGGGTTTCGTAAAGCTTCACTTCGACCGCGACTGGGAAGGAGCTGAACGCGAGCTACGCCAGGCGATTTTGTTGAAGCCCGGCGTGCAAGTGGCGCATCGCTGGTATGCCTACAGTCTTTCCGCGATGGGACGCCACGAAGAGGCGGCTGCGGAGATCGAACGCGCTCGAGAAATTTCGCCGCAATCGCCAGTGATAGCGACCGCGCTCGCAAACATTCTGTTTCTGGCAGGCAGATTTGACGACACTATCGAACAGTGTCAGAAAGCCCTCGCGCTTGATCCGGGCGCGGTTGCGGCTCACACTATTCTGCGTTGGGCCTACGAGAAAAAAGGGATGCATAGCGAGGCCCTGGCCTCCTTCGAACAGGAGCGCAGCTTTGCCGGAGATACACCAACTACGCGAGCGAAACGGGCGCACGTGCTGGCAGCGACCGGCAAACATCCGGAAGCACTTGCGATCCTCGAAGATCTGCTGGCGCACCGGCAGGAGCAATGGGTGACCGCATACGAGATTGCGATCATCTATTGCCTGCTCGACGATCGCGACAATGCCTTTCGCTGGCTGTCGCAGGCTGAACGCGAACACGCCGTGGGTTTCACTTTCGTTCGCGTCGATCCGCATCTGGAGTCTCTGCGTTCCGATCCGCTTTTCGAACAAATGCTGCGACGAACGGATCAGACAATCGTGTACAGTCCGCGACTGACGTAAGGAAGGTGGTCTGGTACTGCCGCGTTTTTCTATAAGCCGCTAAAACCGGCCTAAGCGGAATATTGAGAGCGGCAAAACCAGCCGTAAAACGGCTGGCCTAAGAGCCTGCCGCCTAGCCGCCTGAAGGCCGCAGTGGGAGACACCTCCGGTTCTTCAAGTCCAGACCGGCAAAGCTCAGCGTACGTGCGAATCACTGCAAGAAGTTTTTCACCTTGGGCACTGAGATCAACTCAGTCATCCCGTCCAGCCGTCTGGCCATTGCTGCGGGCCAGTTCATCACAAACCAATTGTCTGCTTCCGGCGAGTCTGTAATTCTGTCGCTTCGGCCCGTCATTCTCATCTGACTGATAGAATGGGCGCGGCATGCGCGTAATGAATTGGAACGTGTCCAGTCTGCAAGTCTCGAATCCAGGAAGACAAAGAAATAATCAGAATTCCGGAAGAGCGCGGCCAGCACCTGGCGCAGCCTTGTGGTCTCCTGGTCAGGTTGTGCGTCCACGGTAGTGCGCGTGTAATATCGAGAGGGCATGCCGTCCCGGCCTTCGAATAGGGTGCCATTTTTGCGCACGAATATTTATCTGTTCGTTCCGTCACCAACCGCCTTATCTAAATGATTGAAGAACCCAACCAGGACCTGGAACGCAAAGCGAGTGACAGTTCGCGGCGGCGCTGGATAGGCGTGGCCCTGATAGCGGGCACCTGGATCGTTATTGGCCTCGTCTTTACTCTTCAGGGCTACTTCACTTCATTTCGCTCCGAAAGACCTGTAAAGCTGGTTGATTCGTTCTACCTGCAAATGACGTGGGCAATTCTTTGGGCTTTTGCCACTCCTCTCGTACTTCTAGCCGCCGCTAAACTTCCGATTGAGCGTAACAACTGGATCCGCAGCACGCTCCTCCACATCCCGTTTTGTTTAGTTCTCAGCGTCCTGGTAACAGCCCTGGGTCGGGTAATAATCTGGCTTTACTTTGGCTACAGGGCAGGAAGGCCGCTCACGTTTGAAAGTGTAACGAATTTCGTAGTGGCTAATTTCAGCGAAGGAATCGGTATCTACCTGCTGATCGCAGTGAGCTTCTATGCTTTCAGTTTTTACCGGCGCTTCCGGGAAGGTCAGCTGCGCACACTCCAACTCGAAGCTCAGCTTTCACAAGCTCAACTGCATGCCCTGAAGATGCAGCTGCATCCTCATTTTCTCTTTAACACCCTCCATTCAATTTCCGCGCTCTTGAACAAAGACCCTCAGTCTTCTCGCAGAATGATTACGCGGCTCGGAGACTTCCTCCGTCTGACCCTCGAAAACTCCGGCGCCCAGGAGGTCACTCTCCAAAAAGAAATGGAATTTCTCACCTGCTATTTAGAGATCGAGCGCGTCCGTTTTCAGGACCGTCTGGTGACCCGGACGGATCTGGGCGAGGAAACGCTCGACGCCAAAGTTCCCAATCTCATCCTTCAACCCATTGTTGAAAACGCAATCCGACATGCAATCGCACCACGATCCACTCCCGGACTCATCGAAATTGAGGCGAAACAAGACGGCAACAAGCTTCGTATCCAAGTTCGAGACAACGGCCCAGGTATTTCGGAACATCGGACATCCGATGGCGTTTTAAACAAAGGCCTGGGGTTGACAAATACGGGTACGCGGCTGGAGCAGCTGTACGGGACCGCCCATCTCTTCGATCTGCGGAACAGTTCCGAGGGTGGTTTGGTAGTAACGCTGGAAATACCCTTTCACCGCGACGGTCTAATCCCCCCGGCTCGTCTTGAGTCGTTGTCTTAACTTTAAGTTCCTAATTTTCAGTCGTAGAGCACAGCATTCTGGCAATCCAAACTCCAGAGTACTGAATGTTTATAGTCGATCTATAAACACTCAGTTTCTCTGGGGCTAGGCATTTTGTCAGGTCGCTTTCTCGTTTTGGATAACTAAATGACTCTCTCTCCTCCGCTCCGGGTACTTCTGGTTGACGACGAGCCGCTCGCGCGCGAGATGTTGCGCGAGATGCTTCAGGGCGATCCCGCGGTGGAGATCGTCGGAGAGTCCGTCAATGGGAAAGAAGCTCTCGAGGCTATTCGGAAGCATACACCTGAGCTGATTTTTCTTGATGTCCAGATGCCCGAAATGGGTGGTTTTGAAGTTTTGGAAGCTCTGGGTCCTCAGTTTCCGCATGTAATTTTCGTAACCGCTTATGATCAGTATGCCGTGCGGGCCTTCGAAGTAAATGCGATGGACTATCTGCTAAAACCCTTCGACCAGGAACGTTTTGACATTTCGTGGCAGCGGGCCAGGGAACAAATCCTGCGAGATCGAGACGGGGGCACAGACCAGCGCATTCTCGCATTGCTCGAAGAGATGAAGGCCGGAAACAAGTATCTGGAGCGTTTGGTCATAAAGTCTGCCGGCCGGATTTACTTTCTGGAGACCAGTGAGATTAGCTGGATCGAAGCCGAAGGAAACTATGTCTCCGTGCATAGCGGCAAAAAGTCACACTTGCTCAGGGAAACGATCAGCAGTCTTGAATCGCAACTCGATCCTAAGAAATTTGTGCGCATTCACCGGTCGTCAATCGTCAGCCTCGCCCACGTTCAGGAGTTGCAGCCATGGTTCCATGGTGAGTATCGCGTGATCTTGAACGACGGCACCCAACTTACGCTCTCGCGCAACTACCGGGAAAAACTTCAGGAAGCGTTGGGCAAACTTCCCTGATCTCCACGATTTCAAAGGTTGTCCCACTCTCAAGCCCGTTAGTCACCCCCCTTTGCCCATCCGTCACAAAACGTGATCTTTCGCCAAAAGTTCGTCGTATAACTCGCTACCCGGGGCGAGCGGTTTCCGAGAAGGCGCAGCCAGAGAAGCCGAAAGCCTTTTGGAACTAACTCCCCGAGACAACGTGTAAGTAAGTTTCATTAACAATTCATAATCCCCAGGAAAGTAAAAGGCGGAGGGACATCATGGAATCAACAACAATTTGGGAAAACAAGGAACTGGACCTAATGAGTAGCGTAGCGTCAAATGGAGAAGAGAAAGATGAGACGACGCAGACGCCAAACAATATCAAGAATCTGCGAGAGCTGACTCTCAGGCTGCTGCGAGAAGTGCAATCCATCGGCGAGGTTCACACCGTAGACCTCGAGGGTGGACTCGATTTTTATTCGGAAGTGAGCCGGTTTGAGATCGACCTGATCAAGCGCGCTCTGCTCCAAACGGCCGGGCATCAGGGCCGTGCGGCAAAGTTGCTGAATTTGAAAGTGACTACGCTCAACTCGAAAATCAAGCACTACAACCTGAGTCTCAGCGGTTTCGCTGAAGGCTACCCGCTGGTTCAGGCGCGAGATATTGTTAGCGGTCAGCAGGTACAGTAAGCCAAACGGCTGCACATTCATCGCGGACCTTCGCACACAAAAATCACCCAGTCGCTACCGGCTGGGTGATTTTGTTTGTAACGCCTTCGTGTAACGCAAACTGTTAGTTTGCGTCTTTGTTTTCTTATCAACCCTTAACGCAAACTGTTAGTTTGCGTCTTTGTTTTCTTATCAACCCTTAACGCAAACTAACAGTTTGCGTTACATACGTTACTCGTAACGAAGCGCTTCGATTGGATCCAGCGCCGCGGCTTTGCGCGCGGGATAGTAGCCGAAAAAGATTCCCACGGCTGCCGAGAAAACTACCGAGCCGACAATTGCCAGCGTGGAAATCAGCGTGGGCCATCCAAACAGCGCCGGTATCGCCACTGACATTAGAATTCCCAGCACGATGCCGGCAAACCCACCTGTCAAACTAAGCACAATCGACTCAATCAAAAACTGCGTGCGTACTGCTGAAGAGCGGGCACCGATGGCCATGCGGATCCCAATTTCGCGCGTCCGCTCAGTAACTGACACCAGCATGATGTTCATGATGCCGATGCCGCCTACCAGAAGCGAGACGCTGGCTATGCAGGCAAGCAAAATGGTCATGGTGTTGTTGGTTTCGTTGGCCGCTTCCGCAATATCAGTCATGTTACGGACGGTAAAATCGTTGGGCTCATTCACAGTAAGTTTGTGGCGCTGTCGCAGTAGATCCGTGATCTGTTGTTGCGCAGTGTAAGTCGCATCCTGCGAAACCGCCGAAGCATAAGCCACCTGCAAACGCGGGCTCCCCAGAATCTTCTTTTGCACAGTTGTGTAAGGAGCAAAGGCGATATCGTCCTGATCTCGTCCCTGCTGATCCTGTCCCTTGCGAGCCATCACGCCAATAACTCTAAACGGCAGGTTGGCGACGCGCAGAGTTTGCCCAACCGGATCCATTCCCGCAAACAGATTGTCGGCGATGGTTTGACCAACTACGATAACTCGCGCCGCGGATCGTACATCGCCTTCGGCAAAGAAACTTCCGCTCTGAATGTTCCATTTGCGAACTTCGGGAAACTGCTCACTCACCCCTTGAACAGACGTGTTCCAGTTTGTGTTTCCGGAAACTAGTTGTGACCTTGAGTTAACAGTAGGAGTGATCATTGAAACACTCGGCACCTCGCGCTTGATTGCCTCAAGATCTTCTACGGTCAGCGTATTGGTGCCGCTGTCGCCTGTACCGCTACGCACCCCACCTACATTCTGGGCGCCGGCGCTAACGAAGAGCAGATTTGTCCCGATGCTTTCGATCTGCGCCTGCACGGAGGCCTGTGCCCCCTGCCCGATGCTGACCATTGCTATCACAGCCGAAACACCAATGATGATGCCGAGCATCGTCAGGATAGCGCGCATCTTGTTACGAATAAGAGCGCGAAATGCCACGCGAATGATCATTATTAAGTTCATAGTTTCCCCGGTTGAGCTCTCCGCAGATTTCGCAGATTACACAGCTTAATGAGAGATGGCTTGCTGGTTTCTGTGTGATACCCCTTGCAACCCTTAAACCCGACAGCCCGCGTCACCATTTCTCCCGTCTGTGTAATCTGCGCAATGTGCGGATAGTTATTCTTCATCTTCGTCCTCGATCACGAGCGGCAAGTTTCTTAACTCCTCCGCTGCGTCGCGCTGATTTTCCACTTGCGAGTCCTTCTTGATTTTTCCGTCCTTGAAAACAACTACCCGCGTCGCATACTCGGCAATGTCAGGCTCATGCGTAACCAGGACGAGGGTGATTCCCCGTTCGCGATTCAATCTCTGAAAGATTTCCATCACTTCCACTGCGGTCCGCGAATCGAGATTCCCTGTCGGCTCGTCTGCCAGGATCAGAGCCGGGTTGTTAACCAGCGCACGAGCCACTGCAACTCGTTGCTGCTGACCTCCCGACAACTGGTTTGGATGATTCTGCTCGCGACCAGCTAAGCCGACTGCTGCCAACGCATCCATCGCGCGCTGCTGTCGGGCGGCTGTTTCAACGCCGGCGTAGAGCATCGGCAATTCAACGTTCTCAAGGGCCGACGTTCGCGAGAGCAGGTTGAACCCCTGAAAAACAAAACCCAGTTTCTGACAACGAATATCGGCGCGCTCGTCCTTGCTCATCGCGGAAACGTCTTCGCCATCGAGAATGTACTGGCCGCGCGTAGGCCGATCGAGACACCCGATGATGTTCATCGTCGTCGACTTTCCTGAACCCGAGGCGCCCATGATGGCCACAAACTCGCCCTCGCGAATCGTCAGTGAAACCCCACGCAGCGCATGAACCTCAACGTCGCCCATCGTGTAAGTCTTATGAATGTGGTCCAACTGAATCACCGGGCGCGCTTCCGGTTGCGGGGCGAGCGCCGCGGAATCGAGCGGGAACACTTCTGGTTCAATTGCGAATGTTGCTGACATTTCTTCTCCGTCTTATGTCCAATTCCGTCCGACAAACTTCAGTTTGTCGTTTCCAGCGACAAGCTAAAGCTCGTCGGACTCCCGCTTAGTTCCGTCTGCCGCCGCCACCGCCCGGCGTGCGCTGACCGCCGCCGCCGAAGCCGGGCGCCGGTGTCTGGCCGCTCTGCGCGCGGTTGGCCGCGGTAAGCGTCTGACCCGTAACCACCATTTCGCCTTCCTGCAGACTGCCTTCGACCACTTCGGTCGATACGCCATCCGTCAGTCCAACCTTGATCCGGCGCGACTGCAGCTTGCCGTCCTGGCCCATCACCCAAACAACGCGGGTCTGCCCTTCCAGCACTGGCGCGCTGGCAGGAGCGAAGTTGCCCCGTCCCTGTTGCCCACCGCCCTGCTCGTTGCCTAGTTGACCACGGCCTTCACCGTTGCCACTCTCCTGATTGGAAGTCGAAGCACCCTGCGCACCTTGAGCCCCTTGAGATCGTCGTCCGCCCTGGCCTCCCCCACCGTTTGAGTTTCGGCCGATTCGTTGCCCCGAAGCGTCGGTCGGCGTGAAACGCAATGCAGAGTTTGCAACCTTGAGCACGTTGTTACGTTCGTCAATCGTGATAGTTAAATTTGCCGTCATGCCCGGCTTCAATTTCTGTTCCGGATTGTTTACGTCAATGACAACGTTGTACGTGACGACGTTCTGCACGTTCTGCGGATTAAGTCGCATCTGCTGAATTTTGCCGTCGTATTCTTTGCCCGGAAATGCATCTACTGAAAACTTGACTGACTTCGCTTGCTCGACCACCCCGATGTCCGCCTGGTCGATGTTGGCTATGACCTGCATCTGCGTCAGGTCGCCCGCGATCGTAAACAGAGTTGGCGCCGACAAACTTGCGGCGACTGTTTGGCCCACATTCACATCACGCGAAACTACGACGCCGTCAATCGGCGAAGTGATTGTGGTATGGGCCAGATTCACTTCAGCTAAACGCAGCGCTGCTTCGGCCTGTTGGACCTGCGCCTGCGCTTGCTGAACCTGTGCTTGAGACTGCTGCACCTGAGCCTGCGACTGTTGCAATTGCGCCTGTGACTGCGCCACGCCCGACCCGGCGGAAGATCGTTCACTTAATACCGCCTGATTAACCTGCGCCACCGCCTGGTTGTAACGCGCCTCGGCAGTCTTAAACGCAGTGTTAGCGAGATCGTAGTCTCGCTGGGCAATCACGCCGCTCTTCATCAGGTATTGCTGCTGGTTGAGAAATGCGAGCGCGTCGTCCATCTGCGCTTTGAGCACAGCCTGGTTGGCCTGGGCGCTCGAAACTCCCGATTGATTATTTTGAACTGTGGATCTGGCGGCGAGTGCTTTTGCCTGGGCGTCGCTCACGCCGGCGCGTGAACCGGAAACGCCGGCAATTGACTGCTGCAGGGCAGCGCGGGCCTGTTGAAGGTTGGCGCGCGCCTGATCAACCTGAGCTTTGGACACAGAAGGATCCAGCTGGGCGATAATCTGCCCTTTTTTAACCACGGAATTGAAGTCAGCGTTGAGCGCCGACAGCGTCCCGGATGCCTGGCTACCCACCTGAACTGTAGTCACTGCTTGAAGCGCGCCCGTGGCGGTCACAGTGTTGCGCAAGTTGCCGCGTTCAACTCTGGCGGTCATATACTGCGGCGCGCTCGACTGGTTTCCCCAGTAGAAATAGGCCAACACGGCCATCACTGCCAGCACCGAGCCCCCAATGATCAAATGCTTCTTCTTAGCTTGGACCTTCCGCCAACTCTGGCTTACCCAGGTTGTGGCCTTTGCCGTACCGATTCCAGTGACGAGGGGACGCTCTGTAATTGTTTGACTCGACATATTCAATCCTTATGACTGACTCTCTTGATAATTTGATAAAAGGGCGTTCTAGTCCCAACTAACTAGACACCGAGCGAGCGTAATCGGTTACACCGGTCAACGCTTGAGCCGATCGTGGTCCCACCAAGGTCAGAACTCTCTGCGTTACCCGGCGCACTCTGCGTCTCTGCGGTGATGCGTTTGGCGTGGCTTCTCTAACCGCCGAGACGCAGACGCACAGGACGCTGAGCCGCGCAGAGTTAAAGACAAGCGTTTGGTTTACGAGCTGTCAGAGTCTATTTGAGGGGCGTCCTATATGAATGTGAGGTCCAGTTGCGACGCCGGCCACCGCAGCCCGAAAGGCGAGAAACGGTATTCCCTGGCTTTGCAGATAGTTAATCAGCGCCTTTCCTTCGGCACTGTCCGGGTGCAAAGCAATATCAACAGCCTGACGATGATCGTAGCCGAGCCGGTTGTGCGTGGCCGATTGTCCCACCGCACTCGTGGGTAAAGAACGACCGAAGGTGTTGCGGAAAAACGATTCGACGCTGCCAAGACTTCCCAACGACCATGCGCCGGCGCCGCTGAAACGAAGGATCGTGGCAGTCGGGCTGAATGCAGCATACTGCTTTGAGACTAACCTAACGTGAGACTTGGGTAAGGCCGCTAACGCTTTCACGGATTCCTGTTCAGTCTGAATCGCAGAAATCTTCTGATCCGAATCAGCAATCTGCTTTTGAGTCGCCGACAATTGGGCGCGCAACTCTGCCAGCTTTTGTTCGCCAGCTTCCAATTCCACTCGCGCGACGAGTCCTTCCTCAACCAGCCCTCGGAGCTCAGCCAGCTGCTCTGTGGCCTTATTGACTTCGCTTTCCTGAATGGCGAGTAATTCCCCGCTACTGGCTTTGAACTGCTCAGCTGCCGCAATCAACGACGATTCTCCTGGTTCCGTTTTATCCGCGACGCTTATCACTTGTGCATTCGCCGCGCCGCACGCCAGGAGCAGAACGAGACTCGCCAACATCAGGATTTGCTTGTGATCTTTCATCGTCTGCTAGCCTATTAGCCTATTAGGGTAGACACCGGCTGGCTGCGAGCGGTTACAGGCGGGGCGTCGAAAACGAGCTGCGCAATGATGTACTGATGCTGGATCCGCTGGGCATGGTGAACTTTAGTTTCGTGTTGTTTCGTGTGATTTCGTGGATCGCCTGGTCGCAACGGGCAAACCGTCCACGAAATCACACGAAACACTACTTGGGCCTGGACTCTCTACGTCGCAGTCGACCACTGCGCGTCCGCAACAGTGTAACCAACCGCAGCGCAACGGTGTCTTACGAGTCGGGAGGCTAATAACGGCCCTCCAATCAGAAATTCAAGTAACCAGGAGTAAAGGATAAGATGAAAAAATTAGGAAAGATTAAGACGCTGACTATCGCCTCCCTGTCGGCCGTAGCTTTAGCCGCGCCTATTGCTTTCGCGCAAACTACAACTACAACTCAGGACACCATGACGGTTTCCGGTGGCCAGGGCCATGGCGCCCATGGTGATCGCAAAGGCCGGGGCAAGCGAGTTGGCCGCGGTGGCGGCAAGGGTTGGGGTGGGCCCGAAGGACGCCGTGGCGGTCGTGGCATGCACGGCATAATGGTCAAAGGCATTAACCTGACTGACGATCAAAAAGCTAAGATGAAGCAGATCAGTCAGAGCTTCCGCGAGCGAACCAAGTCGCTGCACCAGGAACTCCGCGCCAAGCGTCAGGAGTTGCGTCAGGCAAGCGAGGGCGGTACGTTCAACGAAGTCTTGGCAACCCAGAAACTGCAGGAGTCAGCCAGCCTCCAGGCGAAACTGATGAGCGAGCAGTTTAAACAGCGTCAGGAAATGCAGTCAGTCCTGACCGCGGAACAGAAAGCCCAGATTGAACAGAAGCGCGCTGAGATGAAGGCCAGAAGGGCCACTCGCGGACAGCCGAAAGTTCAGTAAGGGTTAGAGCTAGCCAATGCTGGGAGCGCAGGCATCTTGTCTGCTTAGCTGGGAGCGCAGACATCTTGTCTGCTCCTGGTTTCGAATCACGCAACAGTGGCAGGCAAGATGCCTGCGCTCCCAGCCTAAGTTTGATTTCGATGAGGGGTAATTCCTGTCGCACGGTTACGAACAGGATTCAGACCTGGATCTGGCGCGGCTCGCGCGCGCGGGCGACGAGTCTGCCTTCGAAGAGATAATGCGCCGCTACAGCCCGCGCGTTTTCCGTTTTGCCAGCAAGTTCTTTCGCCAGCGTAGTCTCGTCGAAGAGGCAGCGCAGGAGGTTTTCTTGAAAGCATTTACTGAACTTGGCAGCTACGAGGGACGTGGTTCGATGGAAGGATGGCTGACACGCATTACCACGAACACATGCCTCAACCTGTTGCGCAGTTCGAAACGTCGTCCTGAGTTAATTGCTTCAGACCTGACTGACGACGAGACCGCCTGGCTGGATAGCAACCTCGCCGGCGCGGCCATGGAACGCCACCAATCCAGCGAAAAAAGTTTGGTGGCAGCCGACCTGGCCGGACGGGTACTCGAAACAATGACGCCAGCCGACCAGTTGGTTCTGACGATGATCGATGGCGAAGAGAATTCGGTGAAGGACGTAGTGGATGTAACGGGCTGGTCGGAATCGAAGGTGAAGGTGCAGGCATTTCGCGCGCGCAGACGAATGCGTGAAGCGGTCGAGAAGCTGTTGTCCCGCAATAAGGGTTGAGGGTTAGTTCGACTTAGGAGTTGAGATGAAAGACAAATTAATAGATAGGCACATCATTAGTTTGATGGAAAGTGGGCCGCTGACGAGTTTGAATGAAACCGATCTGACCGAAATCCGTGTTCATACGGACCACTGCTCAGATTGCCTCGTGGCGTTTCAGGCCGCACAAGTTTCCAGTCTCCTGTTAAAGGAACGCTCGGCCGAAGTGTTCGAGCCGTCACCCTTTTTTCACACCCGCGTAATGGCAACGCTGCGAGAGCGACAGGCTGAGGGCGCCTTGACGCCTTTGTGGACCCTGGCTCGGCTGTGGCGTTCAGCCGGCGCACTCGCTTCGACGATGTTGGCCACCGTGGCTGCCCTGGCTGTTTTGACATTCGCCATCCCAGGCAACGATCTCGGCAACGCATATCAGCCGGTGACTTCGTTGATGCACAACTACTCGGCGGAAGAAGTGATACTCAATGAAACTGCACAGATGGAAGAGCAGTTATCGGATGACCAATTGCTGACTACGATTTATGGAGAGTAAGGGCGCGGTCGGAACGGCTCAGGAAGGAAAGCATGGACATCGTCAACAAAAGCAAATGGCAAGTTCGCGTGGCTGTAATTGTGATCTTTCTGCTTGGCTTTGCGGCGGGCGCACTAGCTCTGAACGGCTACAAGCGATGGACTCGAGGCGGAGGTGGGGAATCTCGGCAAGACAGGTTCGAACGCATGTTGGATAGTCTTACGCTCAACGCCGAACAAAAAACGCAGGTTCACCAAATTCTCGGCGACACGCGACAGCAGCTGCAAGCGTTAAGAAAAGAATCGGAGCCGCGGGTAACAGAAATACGACGTCAAACTGATGAACGGCTGCAAAAAGTTCTGACTCCCGATCAGTGGACGAAATTTCAACAGCAGCGGGACAAGATGCGTGAGCGCGGCCGAGGCGGGAGAGAAAACCGGTCGTCGAGTACTCCGTAACAAGCTCGGATTTGCCGACTTATTTTTCATCACCCAGTCCGTAACCCGGGCTGGGTGATTTGTTTTAAGAGTCAAGTGACCTACTGGGAGCGCGGGCGTCCCGCCCGCAATGAGCGCGCAGCGCGAACAGCTTTAAACGTTAAATATGGAACGCCGAACGTACGGCAGTTCTCTCCGAACGACACTTCTCGCTCGCTAACTATCTCCCATCCGATCTGAAATTCGCGCTACGCGCCCATTGCGGGCGGGACGCCCGCGCTCCCAGTTGGCGGTCTCAGTGAAGACCACGTCCGAAAAAATGTTAACGCGATCACCGTCAGTCGTAGTGCCACCTGCAAATATCCAAATCTCGCAACCTCAGTCTCAGCAACTATCCAAATCCCGCAATACGAAATTTGAGAGCGCGCTACGAGTTGGCCCACCTGAGTGACGAGTTGGCTTAGCAAGGCGGCGGCTTCATCGGCACGATCATTGCGCTCACACTCTTCAGTTAACTCCCCGTTGCGTCGATAGCCCATCCAAATCTTCGGCTATTCAAGCTGGTCCATAGGGCGCATAAGACGTCGAAGGTTCTGGTGACGAGTAGCAATCGCAATCGTCAGCGTTGATGCTTCATCAAAATAGACATGGGGACGGAGGGATGAACAGCGCCCACTGTTTATCTTTTGTGATCCCAAGGGAAAAAGGAATTGGGAGGTAATTCCATGCATAGACAATCTCTAGTCCGAACGCTTCTCGTATTGATGACGCTGGTAATCGCTTCAGCGGCCACGTATGCACAAGCGACGGGCGGAGCGGTGAAGGGACGAGCGGTCGATCAAAATGGCGCTGCCATTCAAAACGCAACCGTCACGCTGAAGAACGAAGGCACCAGCCAAACGCTGACGGCCCAGTCCAGCGACAACGGTGCATTTAACTTTCCGAACACACTGCCGGGCGAATACACAATTACCATTGAAGGCCAGGGTTTCGAGGCCCTAAGACAAAAAGTAAGGGTGTTGCTGAACCAGGAAAGCACTCTGGATCTTGTGCTCCGTCCGGCGGGTGTCAGCAGCACGGTGGACATTACTTCGGGCGCCGAAGCTCTCGTGCAGACTGAAACATCTCAAATCGGAAGAAACTTTGAAACGCGGCAAGTGCAGGATTTGCCGATCTTTAACGATGCAAGATCGCTCGCCCTGCTTTCTCCCAACGTCGTGGCCCAGGGTGCGGGCGTTGCCGGAGACGGCGGATCAGTTGGCGGCACGCGCCCGCACGCAAATGCCTTCAACGTTGACGGCGTCGACAACAACTCCCCTGATCTAACCGGTATCCAGGTAAACATCATTCAGGATTCGATCGCCGAAGTGTCAATCCTGACTAACAACTACAACGCTGAATTCGGCACGGGCGCTGCAGGCCAATTCAATACTGTTACCAAGACGGGAACCAATAGTTTTCACGGTTCAGCATTCGGTTATCTGCAGAGTCGTCATCTGAATGCCACTTCCACGAGCGAGGAGTTTAACTTGCGCTCCGGCGTAATCTCGGAGAAGCCGGCCTTCACTGATCGCCGCTATGGCGGCACATTTGGCGGACCGATTCTTCGAAACAAGCTCTTCTTCTTCGGTGCCTATCAGCGCGAGCCGATCACTCAGCAGGCGAGCGGCGTTTCTTATACGGCGCCTACCAGCGCGGGACTGACGCAAATCGCTGCGCTTCCCGGGGCCAGACCCTTCATAGTAAATCTGTTGCGCGACAACCTGATTCTTCCTGCCAACGCCACGGAAACGCAGACAGTGCTGGGCCAGACGGGAATTCCGTTCGGCGTTGTGTCTCTGGTTACACCGGGTGGCTCTCTGGAAACCCAGTATCAGATCAATATCGATCATCTTCTGGGAACCAGGAATCAATTTCGTTACCGCTTCAGCTCGGACAAGATCGGCCAGACCCAACCGGGTAGCGGCAATCCGAAATTTAACAACCAGAGAAGCATCATCGCCCGGCTCTTCTCTGCTGGCTGGATCAATACGATCAATTCGCAACTGGTAAACGAAACGCGGGTTTCTTACAAGCAGTTTGTCCAGGATTATCCGCTGAGTGATCCCGCGTTCAATACGTTTCCAAACATTACCGTCGCGCCGCTAAATCTGGGCATTGGGCCCAACGGGAATCTACCGCAGGGCGGGCTCAATCACTCGTATCAGATCTACGACGCGCTCAGTTATTCGTTTGGCAGCCACAACTTCAAGTTTGGCGGTGAGATCAGGCACCTGATATTCACCAGTTTCTTCCTGCCGCGCGGCAGGGGAGACTACAACTACGCTACGTTTGATGAGTTGATCACCGATGCGATACCGACGAACGTGGATTTGCGCGGCGTCGGGGCGGCGGCTTTCACCGGCAATCAGCGAAAGTATTACGCTTTCGCACAGGACGATTGGAAGGTTTCGCCAAATCTGACTCTCAACCTCGGCGTGCGTTACGAACTACTCGGTTTGCCGCGTGACGCTTCACTGCAAAGATTGAACTCGATCTCAAACGTGCCGGGCGTGATCGAATTCAATGTACCAAGGACTGACAAAAACAATTTCTCGCCTCGCGTGGGACTGGCTTACTCGCCGGAGTTCACCAGCAAGTGGGGACGAATAATTTCCGGCTCGCGCGGCCAGAGCTCGATCCGCGCCGCGTTTGGGCTTAACTACTATGAGACATATCAGAACTTGTATCTGCTGAACCTGCCTCCGCAGTTTCAACAGGAGATTAGTGCCTCGGCGTTTGGTTACAGCGCGCCGTTCCTGCAAAACGGTGCTATCTCGCCAACGCCGATTCCGCCCACAACTGTCGCGTCGGCACGAGCGGCGACCGGTTCGTTCATCAATGATGCAGTCGAGCCCTACATCATGTCCGCCACGTTGTCGTATCAACGCGAGCTGAACAAAGGTACTGTGCTCGAGTTGCGTTATCTCCACACTGCCGGCCGTCATTTGCCGGTCCAGGTTCGTCTCAACGGAGGCGTGGTAGACAACAGCAGACTCGTGATGCCGACGTTCGTGAGTAATCCAACGGCAGCCGACCTGGTGGGACGTCCGACGCTCGGCAGCCTGGGACTCGACAACCGGTTCCCCGGCCGCCTGGCGTCGTATGGTTTCGTCGGGGCTGTAACGTCATTCGAACCGGAAGGAAATTCCGTGTACGACGGCGCATCGGTAAGTCTGACGCGCCGCATGACGAACGGTCTTGCATTGACTGCGGCTTACACGTTTAGCAAAGCGATCGACAACGCGACGAATGAGCTCTTTTCGAGTACCGTTAACCCGCGCCGGGCTCAGGATGGTTTCGATCTAAGCCAGGAAAGATCACTTTCCGCGATCGATGTGCCGCATCGTTTTGCCGCTTCGTTTAACTACGACATTCCCTTCGCGCGCCGAAGCAACAACGGTCTGCTGCGGGCGGTATTAGGCGGATGGCAAATCAACGGGGTCTTCCAGACGCAGTCAGGCCAGCTGATGACGCCCCAATCAGTGCTCGACAGCAATCGCAATGGAGATGCCGCGGGAGATCGCACCATTGTTAATCTCAATGGTGTGAATGGAACGGGTACCGGAGTCTATGCGATTAATGCATTGGGCCAACGAATTGTGGATGGCGGCGGCGCAGATGTGCTGGGCGATCCATCAACCGTCGGTTACGTGGCCATCAACGGGTCGGCGCAATATATCCAGGCTGGCCCCGGAGCCCGGGCAAACGCCGGGCGCAACACGCTGCGGACCAACAGCTGGAACCGCACGGACTTAACGTTAGTGAAAAACTTCCGCCTCGGACCGGAGCGATTCAATTTCCAGATCGCAGCTGAGGTCGGCAACTTGTTCAACCAACGTATCCGCACCATTGGCGACTTCGGTTCACCATTCTTTGTGAACCAGAACGATTTCAATGGCACTAACCAATACGGGATCGGCGCAGTTTCCTTCGCGTTTCCCGATGTAACCAGTCCGCTCTTTAATAATTATGGCGCGGGCAACTTCAGCGGCCGTACCGTGCAACTGCGCGGCAAGTTCACCTTCTGAGGTGAGCTCACTCATGAGGTGGCACGCGCATCCTGCGCGTGATCACGGGCGAGACGCCCGTGCCACTTCATAACAACGGGGGAGCAGCCAAGGCTGCTCCCCGTTTTATTTCGCCCTTCGTACCTAAGAAATAGGTTTTCGCGTGAAGGTCAATTTAAATCATCAGTAGCATCCAGATACGCAACGATGCAGTCACGAATCTGCAAATAAGAGCGTTCATATACGACACTGCTGTGGCTAAACGGGTCGGCAATCTCAGCGCCGCGACCTTTCGGATCAAACTTACCCAGCAAACTGATCCGCTCCGGCTCAATCGCGTAACCTTCTATCAAAACTTCCGCGTGCATTTTTTCCATTACGAGAAACCGAGTGATCTCGTCAATGGGTAAATCACGCACCCAGCTCGCCACCTCAACTGGCGCTGGCGTGTCGTGCATCTCGCATGTATTGGTGGTGTCGTCAATCGCCGGCTCGCCTCGAAAATCAAAAACGCCCGCCGAATAAACTTCAATAGGCAGACGTCGTTTCTCGGCTTCCGCGACCAGGATCGCGTGAGCCATCACGCTGCGACATCGGTTAGCGGTACAAATAAGTGCGATTGAAATCATTTGACGGTTTAGCCGGCAGTTCAGAGTTCAACCTTCAGGTTGCTCTTTTAGAGGAAATCCAGGCTGAAGCTTGAACTCTAAACTACTTGGATGTTTGTCGAGTCAGCTATAGCTTGCCCATCGCGATCAGCAATTCGGCATTGAGTATCGCTGCGCCCGCCGCGCCGCGGATCGTGTTATGACTGAGCGCAACGAATCGATAGTCAAGCACATTGTCCGGAAAGATTCGACCAATAGTAACGCTCATGCCGTTGCCCGCGTCACGATCGAGACGCGATTGCGGGCGATCAGGCTCGTCACGAACTATTATCGGATTTTGTGGCGCCGAATATAGTTGCAGTTCCTGGGGAAGCGCAGTAAATGAAGCGAGCGCGTCTTTCACGTCATCGATCCCGGCAGTCTTGTCCAGCTTCACACGCACCGCGGCCATGTGCCCATCTGAAACATTTACGCGGTGACACTGTGCACTCACCGCCACTGGCGCAGCTTCAATGACGGCCCCCTGAAACTTGCCGAGAATCTTCAGCGTCTCCTGTTCAATCTTCTCTTCCTCGCCGTCGATAAAAGGCAAAACATTGTCGCTAATGGCCAGCGACGGCACGCCCGGATAGCCCGCGCCGGAAAGCGCTTGCATAGTTGTGGCCACCACGCTCTTAACGCCAAACCGTGCATGCAGGGGAGCCAGGGCCAGCGCGAGCATGATGGTTGAGCAGTTTGGATTGGTGACGATGTATCCCTTCTGGCCCGCGCCGTTATTCTTTTGCACCTCGAGCAACGCCAGATGTTCGGAGTTCACTTCCGGAATCAGCAGCGGCACATCCGGGTCCATGCGAAAAGCTGAAGAGTTACTGATCACTGGAAATCCAGCGCGGGCAAACGCGCTTTCACTATCGCGCGCGATGTCGCCCGGCAAGCTGGAAAAAATCAGATCGCAATCGAGCGGTGGCTCAGGCGCCGCCACGATCATTGACCTTACAAACGCCGGCATCTCGCCATCCAAACGCCAGGTGCAGGCTTCCTCGAAGCGTTTGCCCTGCGAACGATCCGAAGCCGCCAGTGCGTTGATCTCAAACTGCGGATGATTCTCCAGCAGTTGGATGAAGCGCTGCCCGACCATTCCGGTAGCGCCAAGTATGCCTACACGAAGTTTCCTGTTCATATTTCGATCTGGTCTCAAACAAAAATCGGAACCGCAAAGTTCGCAGATGACGCAGAGAACGCAAAAGTTCTTCTTCCCTGCGTTCCTTTGCGTCCGCTTTGCGTTCTCCGCGGTTAAGCTTTCTTCCGCAACGGGGATCCGTCATCTACGAGATGCTGACTTCATCGACGTCACCGCCTTGCCCATCCGAGCCACGCCTTCGGTTAGAACCGGCAAGTCAGCGCAAAATGAAACGCGCAAAAACCCTTCACCCTCGCTCCCAAAGGCATCGCCCGGCACCGTGACCACGCCGGCGTCAAGCATGGCTTCAGCAACTTCCATTGACGTTCCATATCGCGACACATCAACCATCGTATAGAAAGCGCCATCCGGTGTGATGCATCGCAATCCCGCTTCACGCAACGCCGCCAGAAGATGATCGCGGCGTTTCTCAAACGTATCGCGAATTCCCTTTCGCGCCTCGACAGCTTCGTCGCTCCAGGCTGCTAGTGCCGCCTTCTGCGAAACTGTTGAAGCGCAGGTGGTGACATAGCCGTGCAGTAAATGCGCTGAACGCATCACCACTTGATCACCAAGAATCCAACCGAGCCGCCATCCGGTCATACAGGTCGACTTCGAAAGACCGCTGATCAAGATCGTGCGCGGGTAAAATTCCGAGATTGATGCCGGACGTTCTCCACTGTAGTAGAGGTCGCGGTAGATTTCGTCACTGATGACAAATGCGCCAGAGCCATTCTCATCGAGTGCCTGGGCCATTGCTCGCAACTCTTCACTCGTCAATGTTCGTCCGGTGGGATTGGACGGACTGGTGCAAACGACAACTTTTGTTCTCGGGCTGAGCTGCCGCTTGAAATCCTCTAAATCAAAACTGAAATCCTGCGACGCCGGAAGTTGATAGTAAACCGGAACGCCTCCAGCCATCCGCGTAATCGTCGGATAAGCAACAAAACCGGGATTGGGAATCAACACCTCATCGCCCGCCTCAACCAGACACATCAGGGCAAGATACATCGCCTCTTGCGAGCCGGCGGTAATGATCACCTGGTCGTTGTTCAGCTTCAGGTGCGGGTAGTCGCCCGCGACGAGTTCACGCAACGCAGGAAGGCCGGCCTGCAGCGTGTAGCCGTTTCGTTCTTCCTGAATCGCACGCACGGCCGCGCGCCGAATAACTTCGGGTGTGGGCAGATCCGGTTCGCCCAGCCCGAAGCTGACATCGCCAGGCTTCGCACGATCAGTGATCGCACGAATCGGACTGCGTTCGATGCCGCGCAGGAAGAGCGGTGGATAAAACGGGTTCAAGAATCTATTCCTTGATTGTTGCCACAGGTTTAGTTGGCGTTAAGTCCGTTGGGTGCATATGTGTGAAGCCGCTTCCCCGAGAGCTATGAATGATGCAACATGCCCGTGACCTATCAAACCCTGCATGTTCCGCTCAACTCGCTTGCCCTGCGTTTGCTGGTAAGCATTAAACAGTCGGGTTTCTCAGCGGCCTAGCCAAGGGAGCCTGCTATTCAATTCCGGTTCGTTGGGCCTATGCCGATCACCAAAACGTGTTGTGGATTAATTCCATTGCGGAGCAATAAAATCATTAAGGTTTATCCGCTGCCTGCTCTCTCCGGTTTAGGAAATTGACGTGGTGAGTTGGCGAGTAGTCCTACGCGACACGACGCTGGTTGGCCGCTAGCCTCTGATTCACCACGCGCCAGAATGCCGCAACGGCCTTTGCTTTTTCGTCGAAGAAATCTTCAAAGAAACCGACCTTGTTTAGTTGTGGGGGGTAAGAATATCGCTCTCCATCGTCACCGAATTCTGTAACCCAATCGATGGGTTCCCCGGCTTCGACCAATGAAAAGATCTTAGGCGGGTATAGAAAGGGGCGTCCCGAATCATTCAAAATGCGGAGTTCATCGGCTTCGATGCCAATCACAGCGTAGGGCTGGCCAAACGTCAAATCCGGATAGCGCGCATTCTTTTTCTTCAGCTTGACGATCATGATTTCACTCGGACTTGTTTTACTTCGAACCTCCCGATTCCAGGATGCTCGTACCAATGAAGTTCAAGCGACTCGCCTTCGATGTCGATCCGGGGACTGCTTTTCTTGACCCATCTTGAGGCCCTACCGCCGTATTGCGCAACTAATCGACGAACTTCTCGAATCCGCTTGCCCCTGGCAATGACTCGGGCCTCGGAGAGCATCTGCCTCGTAAGCTTGATGTCGATTTGGGTGCTCCTTCGAAGGGTTCAAGCCAGGTGAGATTATAAGTTATCTCAAATAATCTTCCAGTTGCACCGCTCGCTCAGTCTTCTCGTCTCGATATTTCACGATCACCGGTGCGTACAAAGAAAGACCCCACGCCACTCCCAGTTCACCGCGCACGTTGCGCGACCCCGGCACCACCACCGCGCCCGCGGGGATCTCCAGCGGAGCCTCAGCGGTTCGCTGGTAAATTTGTTCGCGCGCCAGATCGTAAACCGGAGTTGAGCCGGTCAGAATCGTCCCAGCGGCCAGCACCGCCCGTTCACGCACAATCGTGCCCTCATAAACTCCGCAACCGCCACCGACCAGAACGTCATCTTCAATTACTACGGGCACAGCGCCGACGGGTTCGAGCACGCCGCCAATCTGCGCGGCGGCGGAGAGGTGAACCCGCTTGCCGATTTGCGCGCACGAGCCGACCAGCGCATGGCTGTCTATCATCGTGCCTTCATCAACAAATGCGCCGACGTTAATGAACATCGGCGGCATACACACAACTCCCGTCGCGACATACGCGCCATCCCGTATGCTCGAACCGCCGGGCACGATGCGTACGTTGTCTTCAATGCTGGTCGGACGAGCCGGATAGGAATCCTTATCAAAGAAACGAAGGTGAGTTGAAGCCGACATGTCCGTCAACTGGCCCATGCGAAATCCAACGAGGATGCCCAGCTTCACCCATGCGTTTGCCCGCCAGATGCCGTCGCCGTCACGTTCAGCCGCCCGAACCTCGCCTTTGTTCAAGGCTGACTTAAACTCATCGAACAATGCGCGATCCTGCGCGCTAAACTCATTGTTTGCGCGCGCAGCGAGCTCTTCGATGCGATCACGTAGTGGCATGCGACGCTTCCTCGAGTAGCCCAAGATCAGAGAGCACCTGCCGCAAGACCTCTCGGTTCTCCGTCTCTATGGCCACCAACGGCAAACGATAATTCTCCTCGATGAGATTCATCATCGCGAGTCCTGCCTTCACCGGGCCAGGGCTCGACTCAATGAAGTTTGCATCCATCAGGGGCAGCAGCCGGTAGTGAAGTTCGCGGGCCTCATCCCAGTTTCCCTCCAAAGTCAGATTCACCAGCCGTCCCATTAATACCGGCGCCTCATTCGATGCAACCGAGATGAGACCATCGGCGCCGAGCGCTATCATCGAAAACGTGAAGGCGTCGTCGCCCGAAAGCACGCCAAAACCTTCGGGCCGGCTGCGCAAGATCTCCATGATTTGGGCCAGATTTCCGGAAGCTTCTTTTACCGCCACGATGTTTTCACAGTCACGCGCCAATCGCAGCGTTGTTTCCGCCGCAATGTTGCACGAGGTGCGCCCGGGCACGTTGTAGATCACGATTGGAATATCAACAGCATCAGCGATGGCGCGAAAGTGCGCATAGAGGCCATGCTGGGTCGGCTTGTTGTAGAAGGGAGCGACTACCAGGACCGCGTCGGCGCCGAGAGCTTTGGCGATTTTTGAGTTTTCAATAGCGACTGCTGTCGAATTACTGCCTGTTCCAGCAATCACGCGTCCGCGATCACGAGCGAGCTCGATCGCGTGGCGAATGACAAACTGATCTTCCGCCTCCGTCATCGTCGCGCTTTCACCTGTCGTGCCGCAGGGAACCAGCAGCTTGATGCCGCTGGTCAACTGATACTCAATTAACCGCGTCAACGCTTCTTCGTCAACGGCGCCGTCAGCTTTGAACGGCGTGACCAAGGCAGTTGCGCAACCACGCAGCCAGTCGATGTTCATCGTCATGTAAATTCCTCCTTGCCATGAGTCATGAGTGATGAGTAATGAGTAATGAGTGATGAGTGATGAGTAATGAGTGATGAGCTAAGGCTTCGGGAGCCACACGGTTCCTCCTCAGTACTCATCACCCATCACCCATCACTCATCACTCATCACTCATCACCCATCACCCATCACCCATCACTCATCACTCATCACCCATCACTCTTCACCCATCACCCATCACCCATCACTCATCTTTATTCAACATCTCATCAATCACATCACTAAACTCGTAAACACCCTTGCGGCCAATGATCCAGCGGGCCGCCATCAACGCCCCCCCGGCGAAGCCGGCGCGTGAACGCGCAGTGTGCGTCAGTGTGATTTGGTCCGCGGCCGAATCAAAGCCCACTCGGTGTGTGCCCGGGATGTCGCCCGCCCGTGTAGACGCAATCGGGATGTCAACTTTGATGTGCTCGGTAATCAACTCTTTCAGGTTTAAAGCCGTACCGGAAGGAACGTCTCGCTTGCGCGAGTGATGCTGTTCTTCGACAAACGCTTCGTATTGATCCAACTGCGCCATCAGCTTAGCTGCTTCGGCGGTCAACTTGTAAAAAACATTTACGCCGATGGAAAAGTTAGCGCCATAAACCAGAGCGCCGCCAAGTTCAGTTACAATCCGTCGCACCTCGGCCTCGTCCGGTTTCCAACCTGTTGTTCCTTCGACGAGCGGAACGCCTGCGCGAACACAAGCCTCCACACTTCGAACTACGGCATTACCGGCAGAAAAATCGATAGCCACATCATGGCCCTTGAGCGACGCGGCTATGTCATCGATTACACTCGAGGCCGAATCGCGCGAAGTCAGAATCGCGCCAATCTGGTCGCCCGTCGCTCTCGCCTGGCTTTCCACCAACCGGCCCATCGCGCCATGTCCTATCAGAGCGATTTTCATGCGCGCGCTCCTGACTCGGTCGTTGTCGCGGGGCGTGCCTCGGCGTCCGCAAGTAAAGCCCGCGCCAGCCGGACGTAAATATCTACCGCCGTAGTCAGCTCCTCTTTTTCTACCGACTCGCTATCCGTATGCGCTTTCAGAATGGATCCCGGCCCGAGCAATAGTGCCTGGCCCCAATTTGAAAGATACGGAATGTCGGTGGTAAATCGGACAGTGCACTGATCGAAACCGTCCACGGTGTGTAAGCGAATCGGCTCATGTTCAGACAGATACTCTAGTTTGGCACGACCTGCGATGGATTGTTCCAGAAGGCGCCTCACGGGCGCAGCCTCGCTCACCAGGCGAAACTGCAACACCGCCTCAGCTTCTTCCGGGATGACGTTGGGACGTGTGCCGCCATTGATAATGCCGATGTTGCATGTCGTTTCACCCAGCAAGTCGTCGGTGGGCCAAACGCAGCCGCGAATGTCAGATAACACGTCCAACATTTTTTCGATTGCCGATTCGCCCTCTTCTGGATAAGCCGAGTGTGCCGCGCGACCGCGCGTTTTCAGCATGACCCGGAGCGAGCCTTTGGTCGCCGCGGCCAGGCGATTGTCAGTTGGCTCACCATTGATAAGAAACATCGTTTCTTGAACCATCAAACGATCATTTGCGAACTGCGCTCCGAGGCTTCCCATTTCCTCGTCAACCGTAAAGAGCAATCCTATTTGATTAATGCCTTCGCTTCGCAACTGCTCCGCGGCGATTATCTGCGCGGCTATAATTCCCTTGGCATCGCAAGAGCCGCGGCCATATATACGCGCTTCGTCCTCACTGGAAATGATGAACGGCGGCACGGTGTCCATGTGAGTTGAGAAAACCACGTGAGGCGGATTGCCTGTCGTCGCAAAAACATTGAAACGGTCTGCCTCCGCTTCCTGCATTTCGACCTGATAACCCAAAGCCTCGAGATGTCGCCTCAGAAAATCACCAACCGCCTTCTCGTCGCCAGTAACGGAAGGGATGTCGATCAGCTTTCGGGTTAATTCAAATAGGTCCATTCCACTCACTCTGCGGGTCATGGCTCGAATTCTGTTTTCCCTGTGCAACCTCTGTGTTCTCTGCGGCTCTGTGGTGAACGATAGGTTTAGCTCGCGGGCAGGGCGCGGTCTTCAACTCCACTTGCTATTCCAGACGGGTTTTCCTCAGCCGCAACCTCAAAAAATTCCTGGTGCAAACGTCTCACGGTCTCAGCCGCACGAGCCTCCTCGACCGCGAAGGTAAGATTGATTCTCGAAGCGCCTTGCGAGATCAGAGAAACGTTAATGTCGCTGATCGTCGAGAAGATACGCGCGGCAATCCCTGGGGTGCTCCGGAGTCCTTCACCCACAATGCAAACTATTGCCCGGCCTCCTTCTACCGAAACCGTGCCGAATATCTCCAGGTCTTTTACTATAGATGCAAGCGCACTGGTATCGTCGAGCGACAGTGAAACGCTCACTTCTGACGTGGTGACAACGTCTACAGCCGTGCGATGCCGATCGAAAACCTCAAATAACGCTTTCAGAAAGCCATAAGCGCCCAACATCCGCGCGGAAGTTATCTGGAGGGTGGTGACTCCGCTTTTATGCGCAATCGACTTTACAGTTTGCGGCGACCTTTGGGTTTCCGAGCCGACGAGCGTGCTCTCGCTCTCGGGAGCGCGCGAGTTGCAAATGCGCACGGGAATATCCCGCTCTACAGCCGGCTGAAGCGTTTTGGGATGCAGTACCTTGGCCCCGAAATAAGCAAGCTCGGCCGCTTCCTCGAATGACAGGCGCCCAATCGAGCGTGCGTTTGGCACCAGACGCGGGTCGGCGGTCAGTACACCCGAGACGTCGGTCCATATCTGAATCTCTTCGGCCTCAAGCGTCGCCCCGATGATCGCCGCCGTGTAATCCGAGCCACCGCGGCCCAGCGTCGTAGTCTCACCTTCCAAAGTGGAACCAATGAAGCCGCCAAGCACGGGAACAACTGAGGAATCGATCAAGCCTTCAAGCTGGCGGCGAGTTGCTGCCGAGGTTTCAGCCATCATGGGCGCCGCTGCGCCGAAGTTGTCATCCGTGATGATGCATTTGCGCGCGTCGATATCGCGGGCCGCAATGCCGCGCTCACTTAATACAGCGGCCAGCAACGCCGCCGAGAGTCGTTCGCCAAAGGATACGATTGCATCCTGATAACTTTTATGCTCGGGTTCAGCGGCGTCTGCAGCCACGGCGGCAGCAACTGAAAGTAATAAAGTGTCTATCTCGATCCGCCTCTTTTTCAATAACTGAGACGCTGATGCCGCTTCGGTGCGGAGCAGTGTCTCCACAACCTTCTCATGCCGCGCGAAGTGTGTATCGAGGGTCGCAGCCGCGCCTTCCGAGTTTCCCTCAATCGCATTCCGGACGCCCGCCAACAATGCATCCGTAAAGCCGCTCATCGCGGAAACTACAACGACCGGTTTCAAATGGTCGAGCGCCGCACGCGCCACGATCTCGGCGACTTTTGCAAAAGCACCGGCGTCTTCGACAGACGTCCCGCCAAATTTCATAATCGTTGGCTTCATGAGATTGTCGTTTAAGTTTTACCCAGAGCCGAGATGAACAGACTCGTACCAGGAACTCCGAACTCACTAAAAATGAACTATCGAAAACCGTAGTCGTATTTCGATGACAAATTGCAGGCATCACATACGGATTGCGATACGGCTGGCAATTTCGCTTGCGAGGAATCTATCATGAAAAAGACTCGCAACACCTCTTGCTAGAAATAGCGTGTTCGAAAAGAGCAGTCGGCCTTGATAGCAAAGCATCGCTGGCTTATTCTAGGGCGCGCTTGCAGTCCTCTACTAGCGGTCCGCTTCAGGTACGGATGTAGTTCGAACAACTTTTCCAGGAGAAGAGCATGCCGGAACTCTATTACGGTACGGATCAATTCGAAATTCTTGAATTCCGGAATCGCAAGGTGATCGATGAAATAAACATGTCGATGTCGGCATTCGATTGTGTACTGCCGGATGATGCCGGCATCTACTGCAGTAGCGACATCACCACCGGCAAGAAGTTCTACTACGAAGTTTTGAAAAAATACGATTCACGATCCGAGCCGGAGTTGAAAGAAAAGCTTGGGGATGACGAATTCAAGAAGGCGCAAACCGAACTGATTCAATTCAATGTGGCTCGCGGCGTCGCTTTCGCGGAAAAGCTGCGTGAGCGCGGACTGGTCAACATCGTCACACCAGGCCCTTACTTTGCGCGCGGGTTTGACCAGCAACACTATCTCTACCTGTGGGAATGGTTCATCATCAAAAAGACCGCCGAGGCGTGGTTCAATTATGACTGGCAATATAGCAATGGCTGCACGCTTGAGTATGCGATCGCTGCCAAAAAGGGCATTCCCCGTCTCGACCACGAGGGCAGCCCAATCGATATTGGAATTGCGATCGAAAGCGTCGAAGCTGCGGTCAACGAATTAAACGGCGAAGGTTTTGTCATCACGAAACTGAAACACAATCTTGGGCTCTTAAGGGAGATTCAACCTTAACTCAACTCGTTTCCGCTTTTCTATTAGAGGAGGTCGCTCACCATGACTATTCTTGTTGCTTCACTTGTCATCCTCGCCGTTTCGATTGTTTTAGTGGTTTCGACTCGCAAGGACCCGGCATCCGCGCGGATAATGCTGCGTGAATCCCTCTTCAGAAATAAGGGTGTGCTTTATCGCAATTCGCTTGGGCTCTTATTGGGAGCCACGGCCTCCATCCTTCTCTTGGCAGCCGCAAGAGCGGACATTACGTGGGTGGCCTGGACGTTTGTTGCAACTCTGGCCGCAACGATGGCGCTCCTGATCTTTGTCAGACCAAATGAAGAGCACACAGAAGATCGATTTGCCTGGGGACTTTTAGTGATCATCGTCCTGGGCTTTGGCGTGGGCGCGCTGACCTATCAGTATCGACACTGGATAAAGTGGCTCTGGAATCAGTATCGACGAATCAACGAGCCACACGAACTTCTCCTGGAATCACTTTTTCTCCTCGGTATCATCCTTGGATTCTTCGTGGTTCGTAATTGGGCCAAGGAACAAAAGGACTTCGTTTCCAGCTTATCAGCCGTCCTGGGCGGAGCGTTTGTCGCAACGATACTGGGGAAGTTACAGGGGGAAGGGATCACCGAGATAGGCGCGCTGAAAGCGTTTGCTTACTACGCGCTTGGCTTCACAATTTCGGGGACCATGAATCTGGCGGTTGCAGCACGCTTGACGGCCAGCTATATAAATAAAAATTCCATTTCAAGCCGGGCGATGCTCGATTTTCTCTACGGCAGTGAACGCACAAAACTCATCGATGGTTACTTCTTAAAAAATTTCAATGAGGATCCAGACTACGCCAGAAGATGGTTGACCGAGACCCTGGTCGAGCATCACAAATTAATCAAACTTGAATTTGCCGAAAAAATGGAGCTCCGGAAACGAGAGCGCGAGGATCAGCGCCTAGAGTTCGTCAGGGATTTCAAAAAAGGTCCCGATCCGGACTCCCACTTGGAACAAGAACCTTACAAGGGGCTAATAGCCTGTGAGCCTCCGCGGGCTGAGAAAGCTGACGCGATGTTGAGGGCGTTGGAAGAAAGGCTTTTGAAGCTATGCCACACATTGCATAACACCGAGGACGATAGAAAAAGACTCGCCAAAGAAATAAAGTCTTCGACCGATGAAGACGCAAAACGCGGGCTCGAAGACGAACTCGCGAAGCTCAATGAAACACTCACCGAGAAGAAGTGGCTCGAGCGTAAATTAAGCCCCTTGAAACCTTCTTATTATTACCAGTTGATTGCCGTCGAGCGCGATAAGAAAGCGGTTACAGAACCTCTTACCGAAGAAGAGCGCGAATACGCGATCATTTACAAACACATTCCGGTGTTCCAAACTACTGAGCAAGACCTCCGACCTCAAAACAGTACTATCAAGGAGGAGATGTTCCGCGTCGGGATCGCGATGCGCCGGCAGGACAAATTGGAATATATTGTCGCGCCGGGACAATATCGTGAGCCATTTCCAGTGCTGGGAAGTGTGGCTGGATTGGCTCTATTAATGAATCGAACCATCGTCATGGATCGGGATAAGGATACGATGTTTCGCTCCAAGGACTATGGCCGTGGGATCTCGCCTGGGGGTATTGAACAATCGCGCGGACTTGACGGAATTAGTTACCTTTCCTACTTTTCAATACCCATCGTCGCCCGCAGCGGTAGTCCCAACGAAAACTCATTGGGTATCAGCAATGTCGACACAAGTCTGTTTGTCACCCGCTTCCCCTTGCGTGGTGACCCAGTAAACGGAAGCACTGACGTCTTCCGCACGATTCTTAAGAACAAGGACCTGTCCGCCTTCGCGAATAACCTTTATGAAGCAGAGGATAAAGCTGTCCAGTATGTGCATGACCACACAAAGATCATAACACCAGTACTCGAGTTGTATGCGAAATGTCGCGTGGGCTCTCCCTAGAACCGCTTCAGCATGAGTTTGGATTTGACAGAAAACGCCCTTCGGGTCCTCCAAAAGCGCATCCTCGCGCGCGATGCTGAAGGACGGGTCAGTGAAACGCCGGAAGAAATGTTTCGGCGCGTTGCCAGGAGCATTGCGTCTGCCGACCTGGCGTATGGAACCGCGCAAGATGCTGCGATATCGGAGCAGGCCTTCTTTGAGGTCATGACGCGGCTCGAATTCCTCCCAAATTCACCCACACTTATGAACGCCGGTCGGGATCTTGCCCAGCTCTCCGCTTGCTTTGTATTGCCCATCGAAGACTCGATGGACAGTATTTTTCGCACCCTCGCAGACACTGCGCTGATTCAAAAGAGCGGTGGCGGCACTGGCTTCTCCTTCTCTCGCCTCCGCCCCAAAGAAGACCGGGTTAGCTCAACTCAGGGCGAATCAAGTGGGCCAGTGTCGTTTATGCGGCTTTACAACTTCGCAACCGAAGTGACCAGGTTGGGAGGTATGCGCGCCGGTGCGAATATGGCCATACTGCGAGTTGACCATCCGGACATCGAAGAGTTCATTGCCGCCAAGACCAATCCTCGCGAACTAAACACTTTCAATATCTCCGTTGCTGTCACCGATGAGTTCATGGAGAGGGTTAAGACCGCCGACTCTTATGACCTTACTAATCCGCGAACCGGAAAGATTGTCCGACAATTGGACGCTCGAGCGGTGTTCAATCGAATCGTGGAATCCGCCTGGCGTAATGGCGAGCCCGGCGTGATTTTCATCGATCGCGTCAATCGGGATAACCCCACACCTGATCTCGGGCCCATCGAAAGCACGAATCCTTGTGGCGAACAGCCGCTCCTGGCTTACGAATCGTGCGTGCTCGGCTCGATAAATCTGGCGCGTTTCGGCAAAAATGGAAAAGTGGACTATCAGCGGCTTAAAGAGGTAGTCGCTATCGGAGTGCATTTTCTAGACAATATTATCGACAAAAGTGAATTCCCCATTCCCCAGATCAAGCTCAAGACTACGGGCAATCGCAAGATAGGTCTGGGTGTCATGGGCTGGGCCGATCTACTCGTCGCGCTAGGTATCCCATACAACTCTGAGGAGGCAGTTGGTCTGGCGGATGAGGTCATGAACTTCATCGCAAAAGAAGCAAGGAATTCCTCAATAGAGCTGGCAAAGGATCGCGGCCCGTTTCCCCGATGGCACCTCGAGAACATCTACCAGGGAAACCAACACCCCCCACGGCGCAACGCCACTGTCACAACAGTCGCACCCACGGGGACCATAAGCTTGATTGCGAATTGTTCAAGCGGCATCGAACCGATCTATTCGATCGCATACCGCCGGCTCTCGTTCGGGTCCGACAGCATGCTGTTTGTGCATCCCCTATTCGCAGACTATGCGGTTCGGCAGGGTTTTTACAGTGAATCCCTGATGGAAAGCGTCTCCGAAAAAGGATCGCTGCATGACATTCGCGAGGTGACGGCGGAAGCCAAAAGATTGTTCGTGACGACTCACGACATTGCGCCTGAGTGGCACGTGCGAATACAGGCGACTTTTCAGAAACACATTGACGCTGCTGTCTCCAAGACGATCAATTTTCCAAATCACGCGACAGTGGATGATGTGATGCGAGCTTATGAGTTGGCATTTGAACTGGGGTGCAAAGGCATTACCATTTATCGCGACGGCTCGCGCGATCAGCAGGTTCTCAGCGCCAAAACCTCCGATCTTAATGAGCCGCAAACCCTGATAGATGCATCTCTAGCCGAACGGCAGTTACCCGAGAACCAATTATTGGCAAAGAATAGTTGTCCGGACTGCGGATCAGCCTTACAGCACAATGGCGGCTGCCTATATTGCACCTGCGGATACTCCGTTTGTGTGCAAAGCTAGGCCTCTTGGCGGGATTGGTAGAGCTTAGACCGCGTTCCTGCTCAACCCCCTGGCGCTAAACTGCCTTCGTTTTCCATTTCCCCCTGCGGAACACCGCGGCACTCACCACCGCCAGGGTCGAGAATGCGATTGTAATGGCCAGAAAGACGCCGCGTGGACCAAAGCCGAAAGTCTTCGCCAGCACGTAAGCCAGCGGAAGTTCCCAGAGCCAGAAAACAAAGAGGTTGATGATGGTTGGAGTCCAGGTGTCGCCCGCGCCATTGAACGACTGCGTGATCACCATACCCCAGGCGTAAAAGAGAAAACCTGCCGCAACGATGCGTAAGCAATCAACTCCATACGGTACCACCTTCGGATCGTGGGTAAACAAACCGACGATCTCCTGAGCGAACAATACAAAACTCAACCCAACGATGCCGAGGAAGATCATGTTGTAGAAGCCGGCGATCCACACGGCCCGCTCAGCGCGTTCTGGCTTACCTGCCCCCAATGCCTGGCCCACCATCGTGGCCGCCGCGTTCGACATTCCCCAGGAAGGCAGCAACGCGAACAGGATCACGCGAATACCGATGATGTATCCGGCGACCACATCGCTGCCAAAACTGGAAATGATACGGACCAGACCAATCCAACTAGCCATGCCAATGGAGACCTGGAAAGTCGCCACGCCTGAGAGCCGAATGAGGCGGGCCATGATCGCCGGTTCGAGGCGAAAGTGATGACGTTGAATTGCAAATCGTTCGGAACGCATGAGCCGGCTAAACGCGTAAAGCGCTCCGGCGCCACGACCAATGTTTGTCGCGACAGCCGCGCCGACGATCCCCAGTTTGGGAAATGGTCCAAGTCCGAATATCAAACAAGGGCCGAGCAGGATGTTGATTGCGTTTGCCATCCACAGCACGCGCATCGCAATAGCAGCGTCGCCGGCGCCGCGGAAGATGGCATTGATCATGAAAAGCATCATGATCGTTACATTGCCCGCGAGCATGACCCGAGTGAAGCCCACACCACTCTCGATTACGGCCGGGGAAGCGCCCATCATCGAAAGCAGGTACGGTGCCAGGGGAGCGCCTATCGCAGCGATCACCAGCGAGATGATCAACCCCAGGCCCATTGCCTGAATCGCTACGCGCGCAGCTCCTTCCCGGTTGTTTTCGCCAATTCGTCGCGCAATGGTCGCAGTTACACCAATACTCAAACCGATTGCGAGGGCATATAGCAAAGTCAGCAGCGACTCTGTCAGAGCCACCGTAGCCATTGCATCGACACCCAGGTAGGACACGTACTTGATGTCAACTACCGCGAAGATGCTCTCCATGCACATCTCGAGCACCATGGGAATGGCCAGCATGATGATCGACCGGCCAATTGGTCCCTTGGTGTAATCGCGCTGACTCCCGCGGAGCGACTCTCTAATTGCCGACCAGAGACTCTGTGGTGGCTCGCTCTCCGGAATAGGAACGTTGGAACTCTCGGCGGGAGCTATGCCCGAGTCGTCGGGAACGGCCCCGGTACGCAGACTTTCAGAATCTGGCATTGTTCGTCTCAATTAATCGAATTGAATGTATTCGGTTTTATACTATCGCAGAAACCAAAATGAGGCTTCGCTGGTGCGGTCGGAAATCAGAACTTCGACGGAATGCGGCGAACTATTCACTGGGACCGCGGGCGTCCCGCCCGCACCGCGCCGTCAGGCGCGAGTGTAATCAGGATGAAAACATTGTTCGCGCTGTGCGCTGATTCTGGGCGGGACGCCCGCGGTTCCAGTAATTAGTTGAGTGTTCGTTACGTCGATTACTTGTCAGGCGCTCGTCCGAAATCATCTTCCAGGCGCACGATGTCATCTTCCCCCAAATAAGCGCCCCGCTGCACTTCAATAAACACAAGATTCGTCTCGCCGGGATTCTCCACTCGATGTGCCGCGCCCTTCGGAATATCGATCGCTCGTCCGGATTCAACTATGTGCTCGCCCCCGTCGAGGGTTACTTTCGCAGTTCCTTCTACCACGAACCAATGCTCAGCCCGCTGCGCGTGCTTCTGGTAACTCAGACGTTTGCCCGGCAAGACTTCAATCCGTTTGACCTTGAACCCGTCTGCCTCATCGAGCACGGTAAAGGTTCCCCATGGCCGGCGATCAAACGTTGGCGAGTTGTCGATGGTGTTTGCTGTCATTCGTGTTCCCCAAACTACTCGGTGCGTCCTCCGTGTTCTCTGGTGGCTCTGGTGAATTCTTGTTTGGCGCCTGCTCACCACAGAGGACACAGAGAAGACTGAGCATGCACAGAGAAATCATTCATCGCCCGGCCGCGGCGCGATATTTCACTTGTCGCCGTTTCTTACGCGCCTTTGGCTTCATGGGCGCATATCGCCCAGTGCGTTCCAGGTCGTAGATTGTGTAACCCGTATCAAAGATGTCGCCTGACGCATTCTCGCTATCGACACTGTAATCAAAAATTCGACCATCGAGGCGAACGTAGACCGATCCGCTGCGGCCTCCAAGATACTGTTCCACAGTCAGTAGCGCGTATAAATGTTGGCGCGTTCCCAGTGTGCCGGTGGGGAACACCGGAATAAGCTCCTGGCCCTGCGGCAGTCGGTAGACATTCAACTCAAGCAGGACAGCCCGTCCGTAACGCTGCAAGCGCGGCACAAAACCCTGCGGCAACCCAAAGCGCTGTTTTGAAGTGGCTTTTGCCGCTGGCGAGCTTCGTTTGTTTGTTGGCCGAGTTTTGGAACCAAGCTTTTGCGCCGCCAACTCCAGCGCGTCAGCCAAACTATCCAGGTGGCCATCGTCAACCACGAGATCCTCAAATGAAGGATCAGTGTGGGCCAGGATTTCTCGGCAGGCTCTGCGCAATTCGTCTGAGCCGTCGAGCAATCCCTCGCTCATCTGTTTCAGCGTCGCCTGGCCTTTGTAGACAGCATCCACCTTCTGACCGTCGGTCATCTCGGCCCACAAATGATCGCCGATGCTGCCATTCGACATTTCACCGGCGAGTTTACTTAATTCCGTGAGGCATGCAAGAAAGTTTTGCGAGTTGAGGATACTGGGAGCGCGGGGCGTCCCGCCCGCAATGAGCGCGTAGCGCGAATCTTGTGCGAAGACGGGCCGCCCGCTAACGCAGGCGGTTCTACAGATCTGCGGGATGCCCTCGGTTCTCAGGAACGTGTATCTTCAGGCAGGTTGGAGGGCAGCTTGAGTCGCTTCCTGCTTTCTCCAAATAGCCAGGATTAACCCGGCCAGTGAACAACCCACCAACTGGTAACCGATATTTATCAAGTAAAGACCGAGAGGTCTTTGCTCGAAAATCACGGTGGCTGCCTGCGTAGTCACAACGAAGCCAAGCCAGAGCCAAAAAGCCGTTTGAATTCCGGCCATGGCGGTAGTTGCTTTCGCGTAGTGAACAAAGTGGGCAAGGACATAGACCAGAACGAGGGAAGTCACAAAGGCAATAGCGAGTTCCTTTGCATGACTCTGGCTTTCGATTTGCGCGAGTGTTTCCGGAGACCAGTTAATGAGCTGGATAAATTTGTTACCGAAAAGAAGCGGAGAGTACCAGAGTCCACCGAGAATATAGTGGACCAGGGCGGCGACGATCACGGCGGGGTATTTGATTTTCATGCTGTCTCCTTCAGGGGGTTCAGGAATCAAGGGCTAAAAAAACACATCTCCATTTTCCGGAAACAATACGCTTCGATTCGAAAAATTGCTTCTCGAAAATTGCGGAAAAGCCTGGTGGTCGGGCCGGCGCGGTTTAGAGTACAAGCTTTAACTTGCGGTTCCGGAAGAGCAACGTAAACGTTGTACTCTGAACTGCGGGCTTCATTGTTCAGTGAAAATCATGAGATGGCGCCGGGGAAACTTTAAACGAAAGCGGCTGTATCCGTTTGGCCTTTACGGAAACTACATTGTCCTGATTCTGTAACGTGCCTTCGATTAAAAGAAATGGATGGTCCACCACGGTCAAACGGTTTTCGTCGAAGACTTGTGGCGTGATGATGATGTTTGTTACACCCGTCTCGTCTTCCAGGGTTAAAAAAACAAATCCCTTGGCGGTGCCCGGCCGTTGCCTGACAATTACCCATCCGGCAACTTTAATCGCGCTGCCATTGTTCACCTGCTGAATATCTATCGCACGGCAAGCTCCCAGTTTGTTTAACTCATGGCGATGAAAAGCCACTGGATGGCGTCCGATGGTTAACCCCGTGCCGCGAAAGTCAGCGTCCATTCTTTCCGGTCGCGTCATGGGATCTAAAGGCGAGTTGCCATCCTGCTCTTGCAACTCTTCATACAACTTGCCCGCAGTCCGCGCCACACGTTCCACCTGCCACAAAGCATCGCGACGATTGGTTCCCTTGTCCAAAGTCCAATGTCCAATATCCAAAGTCTGTTCACTGGTAGGAGTTTGGACCACTGGAAGGAGATTGGAGGCTGAACTTTTCGGTTTTTGCGACTTTGGACTTTGGACTTTGGATTTTGGACTTCTGCTTTGGATGAAATTCAACGCCCCCACCGCCGCCAGCTTCCTCATTTCATCCTTGCGTAATTCAGGCACGCGATTGTGTAAATCATCGATGCTGGTAAAAGGACGTTCTTCGCGCGCTCGGACGATCGACCTTCCAGACACTTCACTAAAACCCTTCACGTATCGTAACCCCAGACGCAAAACCAAACTTCTGTCGCCCTCTTCGAGGGCTTCAAAAAAACCACTAGAGGCCTCTAACCCCGGGCTTACGCCCGGGGCTACTATCTGACGCGCCTGACGGCGCTCCGTTTTTGACTTTGGACTTTGGACTTTGGACTTTGGACCTTCTTCTTCAAGCGTGCACAACCAATCCGACCGGCATACATCCACCGGATTCACTTTCAACCCATGCCGTTGCGCATCCTTCACTAACGTAAAGGGTTGATAAAACCCCATCGGCTGATTGTTTAAAATTGCGGCGGTAAACGCCGCCAGGTAATGGCACTTCAAATAAGCGCTGGCGTAGGCAATCAAAGCGAAGCTTGCCGCATGCGACTCTGGGAAACCGTAAAGCGCAAACGACGTGATCGACTGCACGATCTCGTCCTGCGTCTTTTGGGGAATGCCATTGACGGCCATCCCGCGGCGTAGTTTCACTTCAATTTCCTTCATCCGCGCTTCCGAACGTTTGAAGCCAAACGCGCGCCGCAGCTCCTCGGCTTCGCCTCCGGAAAAACCTGCGCAAATCATCGCAATCTTTAACAGTTGTTCCTGAAACAATGGCACGCCCAGCGTTCGTTTTAAGACTGGTTCCAACAACGGATGCGCATACACAATCGGCGCGCGACCCATTCGCCGGTTCAAAAATGGATGCACCATGTTGCCGACAATCGGACCGGGACGAATGATCGCCACCTGGACCACGATGTCGTAAAACTTCATCGGATGCAGCCGCGGCAGACACGACATTTGCGCGCGGCTCTCCACCTGAAACATTCCAATCGTGTCGGCTTTTTGCAGGGCCTCATAAACTTTCGGGTCGTCTTGCGGCAGGTGGGCCAGATCGACCTCTTCCTTGTAAGAATCGCGGATCAGCTGGATCGAATCCTCCAGCACTGCCATCATTCCCAGTCCCAGCAGATCCACTTTTATCAACCCCAGATCGGCACAATCCTCTTTGTCCCACTGCACTACCACCCGGCCGGGCATTGCGGCCGGCTCGAGCGGCACAACGGAGTTGAGTTGGCCCTGGCAAATAACCATGCCTCCTGAATGCTGGCCCAGGTGCCGCGGCAGATCCTGCACGCGTTGATAAAGCTCAAAGAATTTCCTGATCCGGGAATTCTTAATATCCAGTCCGGCATCGCGAAACTGCCGCTCCGTCGTGTCCTTCGGATCTTTCCATTCCCATGTGTTGACCAGGCCCGAAAGCTTCGCGAGCGTCTCGTCATCAAAGCCGAGAACTTTTCCGACTTCACGCCCCGCCGATTTACCGCGATAGGTAATGACATTCGCGGTCATTGCCGCGCCCAGTTTTCCGTAACGTTCGTAAACATATTGAATCGCGCGCTCGCGCTGATCACCGCTCGGCAAATCAAGATCGATGTCCGGCCACTCGCCGCGTTCTTCGGAAAGAAATCGTTCAAACAACAACTGCATGCCGACCGGATCCACTGCGGTAATGCCCAGGCTGTAACAAACTGCGCTGTTGGCCGCCGAGCCGCGCCCCTGAATCAGAATCCCCTGCCGGCGGCAAAACTCCACGATGTCCCAAACGATCAGGAAGTAGCCTTCTAGTTTCAGTTTTTCGATAAGCCGAAGCTCCCGCTCAATTTGTTTCCAGGCAACGTCGAATTTAGGTTTGCCGCTAGTACATTTTCCGTTAGCGCCGGGATAACGCGCACGCGCGCCTTCCGTGGTGCGCTGCCGCAAAAACGAAATCATCGTTTCGCCTTCAGGCACTGCGTATTTGGGAAACTCGTAACCGAGATCAGCGAGAGTAAACTCGAGACGAGACGAAAGCTCCGCAGTGTTGGCAATGGCTTCAGGTAAATCCGCAAATATGCGCGCCATAATTTTCGGCGCTTTCACATAGCGTTCAGAATTCAGTGCTAATAACCGTCCGGCAGTTTCCAGACGCACGTGATTGCGAATGCAGGTGAACACGTCAGCAACTTCCCGTTGCGTACGACTGGCATGGCTCACACCATTCGTCGCCAGCAACGGCAAACTTAAACGCCTGGCTATTTCAATTACAGCTTGATTACGCGCCTCTTCGTCACGATTAAGATGACGCTGCAACTCGGCATAAACATTTCCTTTCCCGAAAACCCGGATTAACCATTCCGCTTGTCTCTGCGCGTCCTCTGCGCTCTCTGCGTCTCTGCGGTGAAAAGCCTTCGCCAGTGGCCCATCGTGATCACCCGTCAAACAGATCAATCCTTCGGCATATTCCGCCAACTCATCGGGTGTAACCGCACATTCTCCCGGCTTTGCATGTTTCGGCACACGCAACTTCATCAACGTTATTAGCCGGCAAAGATTTTGATAACCGGTTCGATTTTTAACGAGGAGAGGAATTGAGAACGTTTCGGCTGGCAGGGTCGGTCGTTTTTGTCCAAAGTCCAATGTCCAAGATCCAATGTCGGCTTGCCGATCTTGTTTTTGACTTTGGACTTTAGACTTTGGACCTTGGACTCTGTTGGAACTGTGGACTGTTATCTCCGCCCCAATATGCGCTTTGATCTCATTCTTCTTCGCCGCCAGATGAAAACGCGGACTTCCATAAACGCCATCACGATCGAGCAAAGCCATCGCCGGCATTTTCAATTCGCGCGCCGCGGCAATCAGCTCTTCCGGCACTGATGCGCCCTCGAGAAAACTAAATGCCGAGCGTGCGTGTAGTTCGACGTAATCAGTGGGCGGTGTGCGGTGGGCAGCGGGCTGGGGAGTGCGCAGTGGGCTGTGGGCAGTGGGCAGTCGATCGGCTTCCAATCTTATTTTCTTCGGCGCCTGCCGTTGCTGCTCACTGCCCACTGCACACTGCTCACTTTCTTTCCCACTGCTCAGTCGTAAACTCCTTCGACAAACCACCCGCCACTACTCACCTCACGAAAGATGCGATAGAGCACTTGCTGAGAAAACCCGCCAACTTTCTCAGCAGCTTCAATTCCCACGTCCCATTCATCCCGCGCCCAAAAATCGGTGCGCCACCAGTCGCCCGACGTGCGCCATGGACCAGCCACCGAGACAACTTTTCCATACACGCTTCTATTTTTGTCCCAGGCGCTAATCTCACGCGGACAACCCTTATCAGCTTCCACAATGGCCCGCAGGGGCGGCCGGAAAACACGAAAGCCCAGCCGCGATTGCGAATTTCGGATTTCGGATTTCGGATTGCTTAACGATGGGAGCGCAGGCATCGCTGGGTCCCCGGCGGGGCAGCCCCGTTGGGGTGCCCTACTGCCTGCTCTTTGCTGATTGCTGATTGCTGTTTGCTGTTTGCTTCTCTTCCGCTTCCGCTCTTTCAATTCAAACCGGTTCACTCGAAACGCATCCGGACGATGCGTATCGAGCAGTTCAGCCGAACCGATATTTGCTGGTCCAACCAGTTTGGCCAGTCGCGCCAGCATGAGTTCCAGCTTCTCTGGTTCCGGCGCCAGGGGAATAAATAATCCGGTCTGCAAAAGGCGCGGCTTCACGGGTTCACAAGTTATGGCCACCGCCACCACGGCTGACGGTGGCGGATGCATTTCCGTATCGAGCAATAGCAGCTTGAGAAACACTTTGTGATCACGCATGGGATAGGGCAGATTTAGATTGAGCTCATGTGAGGCGCCTGTTTCCAGTTTCAGGTTCACATGCAACGCGTTCGTGGCCAGCGCATATGCATTGAGGTTCGCGCAGATCTGATTGAGTAGTCGCGCAAGTATGAACGACAGTGGTTCCAACTCAGCGATTGCGTAATCCAGCTCGATGGAATTTGCGAAAACCGGTGCGGCCTGCGGAAGTTTTAAGTGACGGTTAGTTTTTCCGCTCGCCAGTTGTTGCAGCCTTACTCCTTCCTGGCCCAGGCGTTCGGAAACACCGGTGACGGGTAACTCGGCAAACTCTCTAAAAGTGTGCACGCCCCAGAGCCGGAGCGTCTCCAGAATTTCCCTCGCGTGCTTTTCCTCAATCCCAACCAGGAAGCATTGCAAAACTTTTAACGGCAGCCCGCCAAGGCAGGTGAGTTCCTCACCCGGCGCAGTGAAGGTAACGCCACGGCAAAACTTCGCCGCGTGAATGGCGGCATCGGGATTTGCTGCGAGCGCCACGTTGACCTGATGTCCCAACCCACCAGGCTCTTTCGATTTCGCTTGTTTCGCGATTTGATTGGCCAGCCCATAGGGTGATCCAAACAGTAAAGCGCAACCTTCCACATCCATCACGATGGTGTGAGAGTCCACCTCTTCAACTAATGGCGAAAAGGCATAGGCAAACTCCGGAAGTGAGAGGCGGGCGGGCGCCTCGGCTGGGGTGACAGACAGTTCTGCCGGAATGTGCTGGCAATAAACGCTCGCAAACATCGCTTTTGGAACCAGATTAAAACAACAATCAAGGAAACGAAGATTAACGAAAATCAACGAAGATTGTCAAGATGTTTGTAACGCAAACTGTTAGTTTGCGGTCGGCAGACTTAGGTCACGGCTCGAAGTACCGCACACGCAAACTAACAGTTTGCGTTACCAGCTCGAACTAGAACCTCTTCGTTTCTTCTATTGAGGTGAAGCGGGCGCTGGCATTCGACCTGGAAATGCAATCCGCGCAAAAGATTTGCATGAGGGAGCGGACTCGAATTAAGGGGACTATTTAACTTTTCGATATTTAACTTTCCAGCCGAGAAAGATGAGGAAGATGAGGAAACATCCTTTCCGGAAAATCTCCGTGATGCCCCAGTGGATCCTTTACGAGCGGGAGGAAACTCAGAAACCGTTTCAGAGCTTACTGACCACAGACCTGTTTCCTGTTTTAACTCCAGGGCCAGAGCGGCGCAGGATTTGGCGCAACTCTCTTCCGCGATAACAACGAGCACTGTCGGCGTGGCTTCCAAGGTTCGCTGAAAGCGATACCACCATGAAGAGATGATGCGTCTCGCATCTTGGGTGGCAATGTCTGCGAGATCCAGCATTACCAGTCCAAAACCCCCGCCCTGCAATAGTAAATCAGTAGCTTTGAATGCGTGCTCCAGATTGTTGGCACAACGTATCCAGAGCAATCGCTCCAAATTTATTTCTGCGTTTGAAGCTGAGCTGGGATCGAATACATTGCTTGTATCCACAACGGCGCACACTTCATCGTGAGTGGTGGCGTGGGCCAGGGCGGAAAGCATGAAGCTGGTGCGGCCCGAGGATGCGGGACCAAAGATTTCGGTAATGGCGCCGCGCGGCAATCCTCCGCCGGTGAAAGAATCGATTGGGGCAACCCCTGAGGAAAGTAATTCAGGTGCGCCTTTTTCCTGCAGATTGAAAGCCGAACCAAAACGCGTGGCAATTTCAGTTTCGATTTCAGCTTTTGAAAGTGCAGCTCTCATGATCTATAGCCTGCTAATGCAAACTGTTAGTTTGCGATTTGTGCACCCGCATCGGACAAACGCAAACTAACAGCTTGCGTTACAGCGACTTTCTGCTTGACCTCTCTGCGTATCTTCGATAATATTCGCATGATTTTCGCCTGCAAGTCGAAAATAGCATAACGCTCCGGCGCGAAGCAAGACTTTAGGAGAGGGAACTTAAAATGCCTGTTACAGCGCGGCAAAGGCAGATCTACGACTACATCTGCCGTTACAATGAAAGCCACAAACAACCTCCCACGATCTCCGAGATTGGGAAGCAATTTCAGATGACTTCCTCAGCCAGCGTTCACAGCATTCTCTCAGTGCTGGAGCGTGAGGGACTCATCAGGCGCATTCCCAACGTTAGCCGCGGCATTGAGATCATTCCGCCCGCGAGCTCGGAAAATCCCGGTGAGGAGTTTGAGATCCCACTCCTTGGATTAGTCGCCGCTGGTCAACCGATCGAAGCAATCCTCGCCCATGAAACTGTCGCAGTGCCAAAAAACATGATTGGACGCGGACGCATGTTCGCGCTCCGGGTGCGCGGCGATTCAATGATTGAGGAAAACATTCAGGACAACGACATCATCATTGTTTCGTCTCAGGAGACAGCAGAAAACGGGCAGGTGGTGGTGGCGCTGATTGATGGCAACTATGCGACGGTGAAAAAGTTTTATCGTGAACCGGACTTCATCCGCCTCGAGCCGGCCAATCCGCAGTTCAAAGCAATCTTCATCAAAACCCCGGGGCGTATTCAACTCCAGGGTATCGTGCGGGGACTTATTCGAAACTATTCTGCTCCCGCCCAGGTCTGACACAACAAGGCGGAGAGATGTCAGAAAGCGAAGCCACCGATCTTAATAGCAATCTGGCCGACGTAAGTTTCTGTGCGTTTGCATTATCAGATTGCGTGGTACACGTTTCACCCGGTCCAGCAAAATATCTTCGCGCCGTACATCGAACTGCTTTGGAATTGGCTGTGCCGAATCTTTTTGGTTTGGAGATTGGGGGCTACTGGCTCATGCCTGATCAGATCAACCAACTGCGAAAGCTACCGGAATGCTATCCGGCAAATGAAACGGATTTGGTAAGGAATGCGATTGAGGCGTTTCTGAGCGCGCAAATTCAGGCCATCCAATTACCGGGAGTCTTTCATTGCTTGGAAACTCCAACTGAGCAAAATTCTTCGCTATCAAACGACCTTAAAGCTACAATCCATCCTTAATGGCAAAGAATTCTCACATTGAATGGACTCACCACACCTTCAACCCCTGGTGGGGCTGCAAGAAAGTTTCGGCTGCCTGCGACAATTGCTATGCAGAATTGTGGGCGAAGAGGATGGGCCAACAGCTTTGGGGAACGGATTCGCCGCGCCGATTCTTCAGTGATGCGCATTGGCGGGAACCACTCAAATGGAATGAAGAAGCTCAACTTGCTGGCCGACGTGAAAGAGTTTTTTGCGCAAGCATGGCAGACGTATTCGAACGCCGTTCTGACCTCAACCCAGCACGCGCACGACTATGGGAACTCATCCACAACACACCGAATCTTGACTGGCTTCTTTTGACAAAACGTCCACAGAACATCGAAAGGCTTGTGCCATGGCGCAACGACTGGCCTACCAACGTCTGGCTAGGCACCAGCGTTGAAAATCAAACTCTAGCGGAGAAACGACTTCCTTTTCTCTTGAAGAACCCGGCGGCCGTTCGATTTTTATCATGCGAACCATTGCTCGGTGACCTCAACCTTCGCCCGTGGTTCAATCAGCAAGGGCTTCACCCGATTGACTGGATCATTGCGGGTGGCGAGAGTGGCGGGCACTCGCGCCCAATGCACCCTGATTGGGTGGTGGGTCTCTTGAATCAATGCGAAGAGTTCGATGTGCCGTTTCATTTTAAGCAATGGGGAAATTGGGTTCCCGCAGGACTTACTAATGAAATGACAAAGCCTCAACTACTGAGTTTTGCAAACGAGCGACCTATAAAAATGGCGCGGCTTGCTAAGAAACTAGCGGGTCGAACGATTGAAGGGCGAGAGTGGAATGAGTGGCCGAAGCCACTCAAAGAACTAATCGAGGTTTTCGATGGGCAAGAGCAACGACAGAGAACATTTTGAGGATTACCGTCACCAAACCCAAGTTAAGCACGAAATTCTCGCAGCTTACCTTCCCGCCTATTATCACATCCTAAAACAGGGACAGAAGAACTTGATTTTCATTGACGGTTTTGCCGGTCGAGGAGTCTACACCAAGGCGGAGACGGGCGAAACGTACGAAGGCTCACCTCTTCTTGCCCTTAAACTAATCGCCGAGAACGAAGACTTCACCAAGTTGGTCAGCACGGTCTTCATTGAATCCGACTTGATTTTATTCAACCAACTCCGGGAGAACGTGGAGGCTTTTTACAGCAATCACTCCGAGATTCGGAGACCCAAGTGCTTTCACGATACCTTTTCAGACCGCGTGAACGAAATCCTCGCTTCAGTGAATAATAGACTTGCTCCAACTTTTCTGTTTGTAGACCCCTGTGGAGTTAGCGGAACAAGCTTCGATACCATTAAGAGAGTTATGGCCTGCGAAAAGTGTGAGGTATTTATCTTCTTCAACATTGATGGGGTGAGGAGGATCACTGGCCTTGAACCACTTAGCCAAGTGCTTATCGAGCTCATGGGAACGAAGGAGCGCGCGCAGGCGCTCTACGATGAGTTACGGACGACGACCGATGTGAGGAAGCGCGAAGAGATGATTTTGACGCATTACCTTCGCGCGCTCAAAGAAGACATTGGGGCCGAATACATAATACCTTTTCGAGTCGAACACGAAGATCAACACAAAACAAGCCACTATTTGGTTCATGCTACCAAGCATCCGCTAGGGTTCAGGATCATGAAGGATGTGATGTGGAGCCGAGGCCACTCTCAAGATCAAGCTGGCGGTCTTGAACTGACGCAGAAGAGTAGAACAAACTTCATACCGATGTTCGATATCCGCGCAGATATTAAACAGGAGATCGTTGATGTGCTAAAAGCTGGTCCACTTCGAGTTGCCGTCTTCTACGAAGAATGGACCATGCGCCCCAATGATATGCAATGCGCAGCGGCCTACCGGCAAGCCCTTTTGGAACTGGAAGCTGCCGGGAAGATTGATGTGTTAGGCAAGGACAAAAAGAATGTGAGCGGAGCAGAGTCGCGTCGGAAATGGAGGGGCAAGCCCACGCTCGCTAAGGACTACTTCGTCCGGCTTCGAACCTGACACGCTGCCATCACTTCACTGGTACGTCCAATTTAGACGGTTCCGTTGCAGGCTTCTTTCCTCTGCGCAGCACGATCATTCCAATCCCAGACATGATCATGGCTCCGCCAGCCACTGTGCGCCAATCAAGTTTTTCGTCGAGGACTAACATTCCCAGGATCACAGCCACCACTGGTGTCACCAGGGCAATTAACATCGTGTTGGTCACATCCATGTGTTGCACCAACCAGTAATAAAGCAGGAAAGCCACAACCGAGCCGACGATGGCGAGATAAATCAGCGACACCACCGCCATTCCGGTCCAGCGAATATTAAAAGGATTTCCTTCCGTCGCAATGCCGATGAGCAGTAGCGGAATAAGACCAAAAACCATTTGCCCGCCCGCAAGGATCGCCGGATTGAGTTTCGCCCCACGCGCCTTTACCAGCACGTTCGCATATGCAGTGCACGAAGAGCCGACCACAATAGCAGCACATCCCGCAAATGCCTTTGGTCCGGCAATGCTCAGCTGGTTGGAGAAAATCACCCCAACTCCGGCGGCTCCCAGTATTACTCCCAAGATGCGGGCCGGTGTCATTGGTTCGCCGGGGAGGTAGAAATGGGCAATGACCATTCCGAAGACAGGAATCATTGCTTGCAGCAAGGCGGCAAGACCTGAAGAAATATGTTGCTCACCCCAGAAAACAGCTCCGTAGTTAACACTGAAAGCTAAGACGCCAGTTGTGGCCAGGAGTAGCCAGTCGGCGCGGGTGCGGGGCAGCGACAGGCCACGCGCCTTCACAATCGCAAAGAGGATCGCCGAGGCGATGACAAACCTGATGCCGGCAAATGTGAAGGGCGGGAGATCGCTGAGACCAAGCTTGATAAAAAGCCACGTCGAGCCCCAGATCAAACACAGTAGAAAAAAGACGAGGCGTGGTTTCATCAATTAACTCAGTTTTCGTCGGAATATTTATAGATTGCAGGTTAGGACCATTTTATCAGCAAGAGCGGCAAGTCAGACCTCACAAGTCTAACTTGCCGCTCTTGCACAATTGTTCTTCGATGTTGCTACCTTGAAACACTGCGTTCCTTGACGGAACGCTGATCCTTTTCACTCTCATGTGCTGCAGCGACGTATCAATCAGGCGGATTCGAGAGCTTGATGATTGCGAAAGCCGCTCCCTGAGGATCTTTTAGAACCGCAAATCGTCCCGTGCCGGGGATATCCATTGGCGGGGCGCAAACTTGCGCACCCAGTTCTGTGGCTCTTGCCAGCATCGCGTCGGTATCGTCGACCGCAAAGTAAACCAACCAATGCGGCGGTATGTCGCCCATTTCCGGTGGCGGCGTGTACATTCCTCCAGCTGGCCGCTCGCCATTCATGAACGAAGTGTAAGTCATTGGTCCCATCTGCTGAACATTCTTACCCCAACCGAAAAGACCAGTGTAAAAGTCGCCGGCCTTCTCAACGTCAGGAGTCGCAAGTTCATTCCAACAGACCGAGTTTGGAACGTTAACCAAGCTCGCCCCGCAGTGGGCCTTTGCTTCCCAAAAAGCAAACACAGCCTTGGTAGGATCCTGAACTACCGCCATACGTCCTACTTCCATGACATCGAATGGTTCCTGCAACAGGGTGGCGCCAAGCGACTTGGCTTTCGCAGCGGCCTCGTCCGCGTTCGCCACTGACGCATATGACAACCAGTTAGGAGGAATTCCCTGGGCGGTCATTTCCGCAGGCATCTGGTAAAGCGCGCCTACATCTTTGCCGTCCTGCTTAAGCATGGTGTAGACCCCGGCAGGATCCATGGGGTGATCCTCGATGCTCCAACCAAACAAAGCGATGTAAAATTTCTTAGCCGCCTCGCTGTCTGTCGTGGACAATTCAACCCAACAGAAGGTTCCCGGCGCATACTCCGGCGTCTCCTGCATTCGTGCTTCAGTCATTGCTTCATCTCCTTGAGGGCTAGGGCGCAAAAACTTAAAGGGAGACTGCGATCGTCTTTGCGCAACATTCAAATTACGATTTGGGTGGAGAGCTATGATAACTGCTTGAGTAAGTGATGCAAAGCGGGACTGAAACGGAGGAAAGGAAAGGTTTGCACAAACGGAAAACGCTACCTCCGGCAAGCCGAAAGTAGCGCAGTCCGTTTCCAATCTAATCACCGAAGCTCTCGAGCCGAAGCTCTCAAGCCAGGTTTTCAAAAGGATGGCAGCTAGGCATGTACACGCGCTTGCTGCCGGATTTATATCCCGAAGTTCACTTGCGGTTAAGTTTGAACCTCGGTCAGCACGCGAACTGCTTTCGCAATCCTCGCATCCTTTCGAATGCGGTGCCGTTAGGTTGTTGTTTCGGTGG
>Ga0190272_10000062_pt1 | contig 79224 bp, 70 predicted proteins | sample Popmic504T_FD_133746 | JGI IMG/M metagenome (GOLD analysis project Ga0190272, IMG submission 133746) | Populus adjacent soil microbial communities from riparian zone of Shoshone River, Wyoming, USA - 504 T | ecosystem: Environmental > Terrestrial > Soil > Riparian zone | place: USA: Wyoming... | reverse complement strand
CGCTCATCGTCGCTGAGGACGACCTCCACACGCCGTGCCATAACCGCCTCCCATCGTCGTTGATGAGAAGAACTTCGACCAGGCACAACCCCATCCCTGCGAACTAACGACTCAGGTCACTAGGCGCCCTGGGGCTGGGGCTCGGTGCGGGAGTCGATGATCTCGACGCGGTTGCGGCCCTTGGCTTTGGCGGCGTAGAGGGCGCGGTCTGACATGCGGATGAGGGCGTCGGCGTCGAGGGCGTCGAGCGGATAGCTGGCGATGCCGAAGCTGGCGGTGACCTTGAGCTCGATCTGCTGGAACTCGAGCGCTTCGATCGCGGTGCGGAGCTTCTCCGAGACCTGCTGCGCGCCCTCGTGGTCGGCGCCCGGTAGCAGCACGAGAAACTCCTCGCCGCCGTAGCGGCCGCCGAAGTCGCTGCCGCGCAGGGTCGCGTTGAGGACCTCGCCGACGCTCGCAAGCACGTCGTCGCCGGCGCCATGGCCAAAGCGGTCGTTGATCTGCTTGAAGTGGTCGAGGTCGAACATGACCGCCGACAGCGGTGTGACCGTACGGCCGGCGTGGGCGACCATCCGCTTGAGGTTGTCGCGGCAGGAGCGCGAGTTCGGCAGGCCGGTCAGCGCATCTGTGGCCGCGCGGTTCTCAGCGATCGCGAGGTTGCGCAGGTTGGCGAGCACCGGCGACGCCTGGGAGACGGAGTCGGCGACACGCTGGCGCTCCTCGTCGTCCAGTGCTCGGTCGTTGCGCACCAGCACCGAGCCGATCACCTCACCGCCGACCAGCGACGGCGTGCACAGCACCTCGGTCGCCGACTTGCCGCAGAGCTCGCAGCTCAACAGCGGGTCAACGCGGGCGCCCTGCTCGTGGGCGTGGCCGAGGCGTACCGCGAGGCAGGACTCGGGCTCGGCGTCGACGAGCTTGGTCGCGAGCTCGGGAGCGCCGTCGATCGTCGTCGCCGCGTAGAGGCGGTTGTCCGAGTTGTTGCGGTTGAGGATCGCGACGTCGACGCCGTCGATCGTCCGCTCGAGATGCTCCTTGACGAGTTGGTGTGCCTCTGACTCGTCGCGCATGATCTGCATCGCGTCGGCAAACTCGGCCTGCGTCTCGCGGTAACGGCGGTCGCGGTAGCGGCGGTCGCGGACACGGCGGATCTCGCGCTCGATCAGGTAGAGGCCAACGGCGAAGAAGACGATCGCCAGCAGGAGGATCACGACGACGGAGATCAGGCCGGCGCGAGCAAGCGAGTCGTGACGCTCATCCTCGAGCTGGCGCTGCAGCGTGTCGCTCTCGCGCCGGAACTCGTCGAACAGCGACTTGCGCTCGAGGGTCTTCGGCGGGCGCAGCGCGCCCTTGCCCGGCTGCAGGCCGACGTAGCCGATGTCCTGCTCGGCGAGCTTGCGCCAACGATTTGCTGTCCTGGTCACCTGGGCGATCTGACGCCGCTGCTCGTCGTTGGTCGCGAGCTCGCGCGCGTCAGACGACGCGTCGTTGAAGTCGCGCACCCCGTCGATGAACGGCTGCAAGTAGGGCCGCTCACGAGTCAGCGCAAAGCCGCGCAGACCGGTCTCCTCGTCGAGCATCGCGGTCTGCATCCGTGACGCGGCGCGGCTCTCGTCAAAGACGCGCTCAGCCGTCGAGCGCTGCGTCTCCGACACCGCCCAGACGGCGAGCGCCACTACGCCGACAGCCACGGCCAAAACCAGCCGAGTACGATTCGCCCCAGACATCCCTATCACTGTCTCGGCCATTCCCGGCGCCGACTTGAGCGGAATTCGGCCGGGACGCGACCGGCAAGCGTAGACTATGAGCATGGCTTCCAAGCGTCTTCAGCCATCGGTCCAGCCCGATCGTCATGGCGACTGGGAGCAGATCAACCGCGACGAGGCCCGCCAAGAGGCCGAGTTCGCCGTAAGGCTTTCGACCAGCGAGCGCTTGGAGCTCGGCCAGCGCCTTTCAGACCAGGCTTTCGAGTTGATGAGCGCGGTTCGCGCAAGCGGTCATGTCACTGCCCGAGATCCAAGGACCTGATCTCGCCGGCGTAGTCGCCGACGCCACCACAGCGAAGCTTCCGCACGTGGTGATCGGGGGCTTCGCGGTGATCGCTCATGGTTACCCGCGAGCGACGCGGGATTCCGACCTGCTCGTGCCCGACGGACCAGAGGCCGACGCCGCGATCGGACGTTTCCTCGAACTTGCCCAAGCCAAGCGCTTCGCGGACGACAAGAAGCTGACCGACGATGACATCCGCGATGCTCATCACCTGCGTGTCGACACGCGCCATGGCGTCGTCGACATCATGCGCGGAGGTCTGCCGCCGCTCGACTACGAGACCGTCGCCGCGGGTGCCCTTACGGCGTCGCTGCGCGGAAGCGCGGTTCGTGTCGCAGGGCTTCCAAGCCTGGTTGGCTTCAAGCGGCTTGCCGGACGCACCCAGGATCGAGCTGACCTCGAGGCGCTCGAGCGGGTGAACGGGGAACTGCCAATCGAACCGATCCCCGGTCTCGACGGCTGAGCCGAGGTGGCCCGCTACGAGTTCCTGACGACCTGGCTGCTGCGCGCGCCACGGACGGATGTCTGGGACGTGCTCCAGGATCCGATCGACTGGCCTGCCTGGTGGCGCGGCGTGGAGTCGGTCGAAGAGCTCGACGGCGGCGATGGCGAGCGGGTCGGCAGCCGCTATGGCGTGCGCTGGCGCAGCCTCGTGCCCTACGCGGTCGAGTTCGAGTTCGAAGTCGACCAGATCGAGGTCCCGTCGCTGATGACGGGCCGCGCGACCGGCGAGCTCGAGGGGACCGGAACGTGGCGGCTCTACGAGCAGGACGGCATCACCGCGGTCACCTACGACTGGCGCGTCGCGACGGCCAAGCCCTGGATGAACCGCGTCGCCCCGCTCGCCCGGCCGGTCTTCGAGTGGAACCATGATTGGGTGATGGCGCGTGGCGGCGAGGGGCTTGCGCGGCGGCTGGGCGTCGAGCTGCTGGCGCACGGTCAGCCGCTGGTTCACAGTTCGCGGCGCCGCAACACCTAGAGTTCCTGTCGTGCTGAAGCGGGTTCTGGCAGCGATCGGCCTGGCGGTGGTGGCAGCGGCGGGTATCGCGTATGCGCTCGGACACGACGACCGCGACGCCGAGGCGGCGGCGAACGGCAAGCCGCCGGTCGTGCTGCTGATGTTCGACGAGTTCCCGACCGACCTGCTGCTCGGTCCGAACCGGCGGATCGACGCGGGCCGCTATCCGGCGTTCGCCGAGCTCGCGCGCGTGAGCTACTGGTTCCCGAACGCGACGACGACCTTCGACTCGACCACGAAGGCGATCCCGCAGATCATCGACGGGCGCTATCCACGGCCCGGCGGGACGCCGGACTACACCGGCCATCCGCTCAGCCTCTACGACGTCTTCGGTCGCAAGGGGTACGCGATCCGGCGGGTGGAGGCGGCGACCTCGGTCTGCCCGCCGCGCTGGTGCCCCGGCGCCCGCCGCGGCCGGCCGGCGATCCTGACACAGCTGCAGGAGGGACGGCGCGAGCGGCTGGCGCGCCTCCTCGGCTCGATCCGCCCGGCCGACGAGCCGACCTTCTGGCTCGGCCACATCCTGCTGCCGCACGGGCCTTACATGTTCCTGCCGTCGGGCAGGCAGACGCGCGCCGGCTGGCAGGACCCGATCGCCGGGATGAACAGCACGCCCGGCTTCTACTCGGACTACCAGGCGCTCCACGCCCAGCAGCGGCTGCAGCTCCAGATCGGCTTCGTCGACCGCGAGCTCGGCCGGCTGTTCGCGCGGATGCGGCGCGAGGGGACCTTCGACAAGTCGCTGATCGTGGTGACCGCCGACCACGGGATCTCGTCGGAGTCGGGCGTGCCGAGCCGGCGCGACACCAGCATGGGCAACATCGACGAGCTGGCGCCGGTTCCGCTGTTCGTCAAGGCGCCGCGACAGAAGCGCGGGAAGGTAGTGCGCAGCTACGTGCGCACTACCGACGTCGCGCCGACGATCGCCGACCTGCTCGACGCGCGGCTGCCCTACCCCCACGACGGGCGGTCGGCCTTCTCGCGAGCGGTCCGCGCGCGGCGCGGCGCGATGGTGATCGAGCGCGACTTCAGCCGCCGGCTGAGCATCTCCGCGGCCGAGCTGGAGCGACGGCGGGACGTTCTCCTGCGGGCCCGGCTGCGCCGGTTCGGCTCCGGCGACTGGGACAGCCTCTACACGGGCATCGGCCCGAGCCGCGGACTGATCGGACGGCCGGTGGCCGGACAGCCGCGGGTCGCGAGCGGCAAGCTGCAGGCCGGGATCGCCGAAGCGGTGGCGATGCGCAGCGTCCGGCCCGACTCGCTCGTGCGGCCGACTCAGATCGCCGGATCGATCGTCGGTGGCGGGCGCCGCGCGACGCGCCCGATCGCCGTCGCGGTCAACGGCACGATCGAGGCGACCGGGCGCAGCTTCCACCTCCATCTGCCGCGGGCGGAGCGGCGACGGACCGGCGAGAGCTTCGCCGTGATGGTTCCCGAGGGATCGATCCAGCCCGGCCGCAACCAGGTCGAGATCTTCGAGATCGTCGGCGGCCGCGGGCTGCGCCTGCTCGGCGCGACCTGACGCTAGCCGCCGCGGAAGGCCTCGTTCGACTCGGCGCTCGGATCCTTGGTGACCTTCGGCGGGTCGTAGTCGGTGTCGACGAGCAAACAGAAGAAGCTCTCGCGGTCGTCGCGCGCGATGCAGATGCGAAAGTAGTCGTCACCCTGCTTGAGGATGTTCGCCGTCTCGGCGTTGCGCCGCAGCTCCGCGTTGCCCGATCGCTCGACGTACTCGAGCACCGCCCGGCCGGCGGCCTCCGTGGCATCGGTCTCCGAGACGATCACCGGGCGGTTGGCGAGGCCGGAGACGATCACGGCCGCCAGGCCGGCGATCAGCAGCGCGGTCGCGGTGCGGTCCTGAAGGACGTCGCGTTCGGCCTGCGTCGGTGGCTGTGCGCCCGCGACGGCAAGCGCCGCGGCGCGGCGGTCAGCCAGCCGCCGGGCGAGCCAGGGCGCCACCGCACCGACCAGAACGAGGTTGGCGAAGGTGGCGATCAGCACCCCCTCGATCAGGTTCAGCCCGGTCCCATCAGCGGTCGAGATCGGCGGGAGCGCATCGAGCACGAACCCGTCGACGATCGTCAGCACGACAAACGTTGGCCACTGGCTGGCGCCGCGCAGCCGCCAGCGCAGACGGCTGGTCCAGAAGCGCTCGCCCGGGCTCACGCTGGGCAGCGTAGTGGCCGCCCGGTCGACTGATGGATTGCATAGGCCAGGCGACGCCGATCCATCGTTCGCCGCACCCGGCGGGTCTAACATCCAGATCGTGTCCGACCTCTGGGTAACGACGCTCGGCCAGCTGCCCTACCGCGACGCGGTCGCCCTGCAGGAGCGGCTGCGCGACGCCCGCCAGGCAGACGCGATCCCGGACACGCTGCTGCTGCTCGAGCACCCTCCTACTTACACGCGCGGGAGGCGCGCGCGGCCGGCCGACCTGCCGCGCGGCGAGCAGTGGTACCGCGATCAGGGCATCGCGGTCGAGGACTCCGACCGCGGTGGGCAGGTCACCTACCACGGCCCCGGACAGCTCGTGGGCTATCCGATCGTGCGCGTGGCCTCGGTGCGCGATTACGTCGCGACGCTGGAGCAGGCGATGATCGCGGCGCTGCGCGACGAGGGGATCGCCGCGTCCGTACCCGACGGACCGACCGGCGTCTGGGCCGGCGGCGCGAAGATCGGCTCGATCGGCGTCCACGTCTCGCGCGGAGTCACCACCCACGGCTTCGCCGTCAACGTGACCAACGACCTCGCGCCGTTCGGCTGGATCGCCACCTGCGGCATCGACGGCGCCGAGATGACGTCGGTCGCGCGCGAGAAGGAGGGCGACGCGTCGATGTCCTGCTTCCGCAAGCGGATGGCGTTCCGGCTTGCCGAGGCGCTCGACCGGCGCCAGCGGCTGGTCACCCCCCGCCGCCTACTCGAAGCGGCGACGCCTGCCATAGCCTTGGCCTCGTGAGTCGCGAGCACCAGACCCGCAGCCGCGCCAATCCCGGCGGCGTGCGCGACATCACCGCCGAGCTCGGCGAGGTGATCGAGTTCGGCGCGCGCAAGCCGCGCTGGTTCAAGGTCCCGGCACCCGGCGGCGAGCGCTACCGCGAGCTGCGCAAGGAGATGGACGCCGAGGGGCTGCACACGGTCTGCCAGGAGGCGGCCTGCCCGAACATCGGCGACTGCTGGGAGCGCGGCACCGCGACCTTCATGATCCTCGGCGACACCTGCACGCGCCGCTGCGGCTTCTGCAACGTCAAGACCGGCAAGCCGACCTTCGACGACCCGCTCGAGCCGCTGCGCGTCGCCCAGTCGGTCAAGCGGATGGGCCTGCGCCACGCCGTCATCACGAGCGTCGACCGCGACGACCTGCCGGACCTCGGCGCGTCGGCGTTCGTCGGGGTGATCCGCTCGGTGCGGCGCTTCTCGCCCGGGACCAAGGTCGAGGTGTTGACGCCCGACTTCCGCGGCGAGGAGATGCCGCTCGCCCGCGTGATCGCCGAGCGGCCCGACGTCTTCAACCACAACGTCGAGACGGTGCCGCGGCTCTATCCGGTCGCGCGGCGCGGGTCGAAGTTCCTCCGCTCCTGCCGCGTGCTGCGCAACGCCAAGGAGATGGGCGGCGACCGGGTCGTGACGAAGTCCGGCCTGATGACCGGGCTCGGCGAGTCACGCGAGGAGCTGCTCGAGACGTTCGGGATCCTGCGCGAGCACGGCGTCCAGGTGCTGACCGTCGGCCAGTACCTGCGCCCGACGCGCGACCACCTGCCGGTCGTGCGCTACTGGCATCCGGACGAGTTCGCCGACCTCGAGCGCGAGGCGTACGCGATGGGCTTCGAGGCGGTCGCCGCGGGGCCGCTGGTGCGCTCGAGCTACTTCGCCGAGCAGACGCTCGAGCGGGCAGCCGTGGCCAGCCGGTGAGCGGACGTGTCGTCGCGCTCGTCGGGACGCTGGCGATGGTCCTGCTGCTCGGGGCGCTGACGATCGACGTGATGGTGCGAACCGGGTTCGACGTCCTGGTGGCGATCTCGCTGGCGATCGTCGGCATGGTCGGCTTCGGCGTGCTCGGAGCCCTGTTCAACCCGCCGGAGAAGTAGGCGACGATGCGCCGACTGACCCTGGTGCTGCAGCTGGCGCTGGCGTCGGTGGCCGTCTTCGCGGTGCTCTGGGCGGTGCTCGGCCGTCCGGGCGACGCCGGGACGACGCCGATCGCCGCGAGCGGAGCGGTCGCCGGCGACGGCGCGAGCGGCACGTCGCGCCCGTCCGGCAGCTCGTTCGAGCCGAGCTCGCCGGCGCCGATCGAGCTGCTGACCGAGGACGCCTTCGACGTGGAGTGGCGCAAGCCCCCGCGCGCCGCGCTGGTCTTCGACGTCGAGAACGGCGACTCGCTCTACCGCCGCCGCGCGACCGACGAGCTGCCGATCGCCAGCCTGACGAAGATCATGACCGCGCTCGCGGTGACCGACGCGACGCGCCCCGGCGACGTCGTGCGGATCCCGAAGGGCCTGCGCTACGAGGGCTCCGCCGTCGGCGTGCTGCCGCTCGGGCGACGGGTGCGCCTGGAGCCGCTGCTCGCGGGGCTGCTGCTCGTCTCCGGCAACGACGCCGCGCTCGCGCTCGCCGGCCACGTCTCGGGCGGCGAGCGCCGCTTCGTCGCGCTGATGAACGAGCAGGCGCGGCTGTGGAACCTCGACTGCACCCGCTTCGCGACGCCGCACGGACTGTCCGACCGCGACCGCTCCTGTGCCGTAGACCTCGCGGTGATGACCCGCCTGGCGATGGACGACCGCCGGATCGTGCGCCTCAGCCGGCGCGCCCAGGCCTCCTACCGCTTCCCGATCAAGGGCCGCAAGCTCTTCCTGTCCGGCCACAACCCGCTGATCCGCGCCGGCTACCGCGGCGCGATCGGCCTCAAGACCGGCTACACCGACGCCGCCGGCCGCTGCTTCGTCGGCGTCGCCCGCCGCGGCGGGCGCACCTTCGGCGTCGTCCTGCTCGACTCGCCTGACCCGGGCAGGCAGGCCGCCCGCCTGCTCGACCTGGCGTTCGAGAACGGCTGACGCCGCTCGTAGGATGGCCCGATGGCGCTGAAGAAATCCGACCTCTACCGCTCGCTGTGGCAGAGCTGCGACGAGCTGCGCGGTGGCATGGACGCCTCGCAGTACAAGGACTACATCCTGACGCTGCTGTTCGTGAAGTACGTCACGGACAAGTCCAAGACCCACCCCAAGAGCATGATCAAGGTCCCGGAGGGCGGCTCGTTCGACGATCTCGTCGCACTCAAGGGCGACAAGGAGATCGGCGACCGCACCAACAAGGCGATCGGCAAGCTGGCCGAGGCCAACGACCTCCAGAAGGTCATCGACCTCGCCGACTTCAACGACGACGAGAAGCTCGGCAAGGGCAAGGAGATGCAGGACCGGCTGACCAAGCTGATCTCGATCTTCGCCGACCTCGACTTCCGCGGCAGCCGCGCCGAGGGAGACGACCTGCTCGGCGATGCCTACGAGTACCTGATGCGGCACTTCGCCACCGAGTCCGGAAAGTCGAAGGGGCAGTTCTACACGCCCGCCGAGGTCTCGCGCGTGATGGCGAAGATCCTGGGCGTCGGGCCGGACACGCGCCAGGACGAGACGGTCTACGACCCGACCTGCGGCTCCGGCTCGCTGCTGCTCAAGGTGGCGGCCGAGACACGGCGCGGCATCTCGATCTACGGCCAGGAGAAGGACAATGCGACCTGGGCGCTGTGCTGGATGAACATGATCCTCCACGACAACACCGACCCGGTGATCGAGAAGGGCGACACGCTCACGAGCCCGAAGCTCACGAACGGCTCGGCGCTGCGCACGTTCGACTACGCCGTCGCCAATCCGCCGTTCTCCGTCAAGTCCTGGAGCAACGGGCTGGAGCACGAGTTCGACCGCTTCGAGTACGGCATGCCGCCCCAGAAGAACGGCGACTACGCCTTCCTGCTGCACATCCTCAAGTCGCTCAAGAGCACCGGCAAGGCGGCGGTGATCCTTCCGCACGGCGTGCTGTTCCGCGGGCACGCCGAGGCATCGATCCGCCGCCAGCTCCTGACGCACGGCTTCGTCAAGGGCGTGATCGGCCTTCCTCCGAACCTCTTCTATGGAACGGGCATCCCGGCCTGCATCGTGGTCCTCGACAAGGAGAACGCGCAGGCCCGCACCGGCGTCTTCATGATCGACGCCTCGAAGGGGTTCGCCAAGGACGGCCCGAAGAACCGGCTCCGCAGCCAGGACATCCACAAGATCGTCGACGTCTTCAACAAGCAGACGGAGGTCGAGCGCTACGCCCGGATGGTCCCGCTGGCGGAGATCGGCAGCGCCGCCAACGACTGCAACCTCAACCTCCCGCGCTACATCGACTCGTCGGAGCCCGAGGACGTCCAGGACCTCGACGCGCACCTTCACGGCGGCATCCCGGATCGCGACGTGGAGGCCTTGAGCCGGTACTGGGACGCGTTCCCCTCGTTGCGATCGACGTTGTTCACGGCGAGCCGCGCCGGCTGCAGCGACCTCGCCGTCGAGGTCTCCGCGGTCCAGCAGATCGTCCTCGACGCCCCCGAGTTCCAGCGGTTCTCCGCCGGCGTCGAGGCCCAGGTCGCGGACTGGTTCTCCGCCCATCGCGACGCACTCGCGGCGATCGACGCGAGCACCCGTCCGAGCGACCTCGTCGACACGCTCGGGGACGACCTGCTGAGCCGCTTCAGATCGACCCCCCTCCTGGACGAGTACGACGTCTACGAGCAGCTCCTGAGCTACTGGCACGAGACGATGCACGACGACGTGTTCCTCGTGATGCACGCGGGCTGGCTGGCCGCGGCAAGGCCGCGGGTGGCGATCGAGGACAGGGACCGCAAGCTGTCCGAGGCGCCCGACCTCGTCGTCAAGTCCGGCAGGCGGGTCGACAAGCTCAAGGCCGATCTCATCCCGCCCCCCTTGATCGTCGCTCGGTATCTCGGCGCCGAGCAGGAGCAGGACGACCTCGGCCCCGCGACGCTCGCGAAGTACGGCGAGCTGACCGAGAGCGAGGTCAAGACGCTCGTGCTGGACGACAAGTGGCACGCCGCGATCGCGAGCCGCGTCGAGCGGGAGCTGACCGCTTTGACGTTTGCTCTCGTGGAGCGGATCGAGCAGCTCGGCGAGCGCTATGCCGACACCCTCGACAGCCTGCGATCGGAGTCGGAGACGCTCGACGAGAAGGTCACGGCCCACCTGGCGCGCATGGGGGTGGAATGAGCGTCCGCCGTGTGCGCCTGCGCGACATCGGAGGCACCTACGGCGGGCTGGCCGGCAAGTCCAAGGCGGACTTCGAGCGCGGGACCGCCTCGTTCGTGACGTTCCTCGAAGTCATCAACAACACGCGGCTTCGCGGCCTGAGCCTCGCGCCCGTGAACGTCGCGAGCGACGAGCGTCAGAACACCGTGCTGCGCGGCGACGTCCTGTTCAACGGCTCGTCCGAGACGCCGGAGGAGGTGGCGCTGTCCGCCGTGGTCGACTTCGACCCCGGACCGGCCACCTACCTCAACAGCTTCTGCTTTGGATACCGCCTCACAGACGACGACGTGGCGGACCCGACCTACCTGGCGTACCTCTTCAGGTCCTCCACCGGGCGCAAGGGCGTCTCGTCGCTGGCACAGGGCGCCACGCGCTACAACATCGCCAAGACGAAGCTGCTCGACGTCGTCGTCTCGTTGCCCAGCTTGGACCGGCAGCGGGAGGTCGCCGGCATGTTGACGGACACGGACGACTCGATCTCCGCACTGGAGCGGCTGATCGCCAAGAAGCAGGCGATCAAGCAGGGCGCGCTGGTGCGTCTGCTCACCGGCGAGACGCGCCTCCCGAGCTTCACCGCTCCCTGGGTCAAGCTGCCGTTCGAGGCGCTTGCCGCGCCGGCGGGCGAGCGAGCGTACGGGCGCGCGATGCCATCCGGCACCCCTCTGGTCGAGCTGGAGCACGTCGGCTCCGGCAGCGGTCGTCTGCTCGAGACGAAGGACGCGCGCGACGCGATCTCGCTCAAGACCGTGTTCCGGCCCGGCGATGTCCTCTTCGGCAAGCTCCGCGCCTACCTCCGCAAGTACTGGCTGGCCGATCGGTCGGGACTCTGCTCGACGGAGATCTGGGCGCTGAGGCCGAAACCCGCGACGATCGGCGCATACGTTCGCTATCTCGTCGAGACCGAGCGCTTCGTCGAGGTCGCGAGCGGCGGCTATGGCACGCACATGCCCCGATCGGACTGGAGGACGCTGCGCGACCTGATGTTCGACGTGCCGCCGGTCGACGAGCAGCGCGCGATCGCCTCGGTGCTGCGAGATGCGGACAGTGAGATCGAGATGCTCGGCAGACGAGTCGAGAAGGCCAAGGCGGTGCGGCAGGGCATGATGGACGAGCTGTTCGCGGCGGGCACGCGACAGCCGGCATTGTTGGAGGTGGCCGGATGAGCGACGTCGGCCAGGTCGAGCGGAGGACACAGGACCGGGTCGTCGGCCTGCTCAGCGAGATCGGCTACGACTACCTCGGCGACTGGGCGACGCGGAGCAACCGCAACGTCGAGCCTGGCCTGCTGACGGAGAACCTGAAAGCGCGCGGCTGCGACGACGGCTTGATCCTCAAGGCGCTCGCCAAGCTGGAGAACGACGCCTCGCTGGGCGGCGGCCGCGAGCTGTACGAGGCCAACCGCGACGTCTACTCGCTGTTGCGTTACGGGGTCAAGGTCAAGCCGGGCCCGGGCGAGCAGGGCAAGAACAAGACGGTCCAGCTGATCGACTGGGACGACCCCGAGGCCAACCACTTCGCGGTGGCCGAGGAGGTCACGGTGCTCGGCCAGCACACCAAGCGCCCGGACGTCGTCCTCTACGTCAATGGGATCGCGGTCGTCACGATCGAGCTGAAGCGCTCGAAGGTCGCGGTGTCGGAGGGCATCCGGCAGACGATCGGCAATCAGCGCCCGGAGTTCATCCGCTCCTTCTTCACCACCGTGCAACTGGCGATGGCCGGCAACGACGTGGAGGGACTGCGCTACGCGACGATCGACACGCCGGAGAAGAACTGGCTCGCCTGGCGCGAGCCGTCGGAGACGATCGAGCATCCCCTCGACCGCGCGCTCGTGCAGCTCTGCTCGAAGCAGCGGCTGCTCGAGCTGATCCACGACTTCATCGTCTTCGACGCCGGCGTGAAGAAGACGGCCCGCCACAACCAGTACTTCGGCGTCAAGGCCGCCCAGGAGCGTGTCGCGCGTCGCGAGGGCGGAATCATCTGGCACACCCAGGGCTCGGGCAAGTCGCTGACGATGGTCTGGCTCGCCAAGTGGCTCTTCGAGAATCAGACCGACCCGCGTGTCCTGCTGATCACCGACCGGACCGAGCTGGACGAGCAGATCGAGGGTGTGTTCGAGGGGGTCGGCGAGAAGATCTACCGCACCAGCAGCGGCGCCGACATGCTGGCGACCCTGAACGAGTCGACCGAGTGGCTGATCTGCTCGCTGATCCACAAGTTCCGCGCTTCGGACAGCGACGCCGCGCGGGCGGAAGCCGAGGACGAGTTCCTGGCCGAGCTGAGATCCAACATCCCGAAGGGATTCTCGGCCAAGGGCAACCTGTTCGTCTTCATCGACGAGGCGCACCGGACGCAGTCGGGCAAGATGCACGACGCGATGAAGGAGCTCCTGCCTGGAGCGATGTTCATCGGCTTCACCGGCACGCCGCTGCTCAAGGCCGACAAGGCCACCAGCATCAAGACGTTCGGGAGCTTCATCCACACCTACAAGTTCGACGAGGCGGTGGCGGACGGCGTCGTGGTCGACCTGCGCTACGAGGCGCGCAACATCGACCAGCACCTCACGTCGGCCCAGCAGATCGACAGGTGGTTCGACGTCAAGACCAGGGGCATGACCGACCTGTCTCGGGCCGAGCTCAAGAAGCGCTGGGGAACGATCCAGAGGGTCGCCAGCGCCGAGCCGCGCGCCAAGCAGATCGTCAACGACGTGCTGCTCGACATGGCGACGAAGCCGCGCCTGATGGACGGTCGCGGCAACGCGATGCTGGTCAGCTCGAGCATCTACCAGGCCTGCAAGCTCTACGAGCTGTTCTGCCACGCCGGCTTCAAGGGCAAGTGCGCGATCGTCACCAGCTACGAGCCGCGCGCCGGCGACATCTCCAAGGAGGACTCCGGCGAGGGCGCGACCGAGCGGCTGCGCCAGTACGAGATCTACCGCCAGATGCTCGCCGACCACTTCGGCGAGCCGGCCGACGTCGCGATGGGCAAGGTGGAGAAGTTCGAGAGCGACGTGAAGGATCGCTTCGTCAAGCACCCTGGGCAGATGCGCCTGCTGATCGTCGTCGACAAGCTGCTGACTGGATTCGACGCGCCACCCGCGACCTATCTCTACATCGACAAGACGATGCGCGACCACGGGCTGTTCCAGGCGATCTGCCGCGTCAACCGGCTCGACGGCGACGACAAGGACTACGGCTGCATCGTCGACTACCGGGACCTCTTCAACTCGCTGAAGAGCGCGATCACCGACTACACCTCCGGTCCGCTGGCCGGCTACGAGAAGAGCGACGTCGAAGGCCTGCTCGCGGATCGCGTCGAGAATGCCCGCGAGGATCTCGACGACGCGCTCGAGCGCGTGCGCGCCATCTGCGAGCCGGTCGCTCGTCCGAGGAACACGCTCGAGTACCAGCAGCACTTCTGCGCAGCCGACGCCGGGAGCGCCGGGCAGCTGAAGTCGAACGAGCCGAAACGGGTCGCGCTCTACAAGGCGGTCGCCGCCGTCACGCGCGCTTACGGCAACCTCGCCAACGAGATGGCCGCGGCGGGGTACACCGACGCCGAGGCGGTCGCGATCAAGCGCGAGATCGCGCACTACGCGGCGGTCCGCGACGAGGTCAAGCTCGGCGCGGGCGAGGACATCGACTTCAAGCAGTACGAGGCCGGGATGCGCTTCCTGCTCGACACCTACATCCAGGCCGACGCCTCCGAGACCGTCGCCGACTTCCAGGAGACCGGCCTCATCGAGCTGATCGGGCAGATCGGGGTCGCGGCGCTCGACAAGCTCCCACGGGGGATCCGGTCCCAGCCCGAGGCCGTGGCCGAGACGGTCGCCAACAACATTCGCAAGGTGATCGTCGACGAGCGCGCGACGAACCCGAGGTACTTCGACAGGATGTCGGAGCTGCTCGACGCGCTGATCGAGGAGCGGCGCAGGGAGGCGATCGACTACCAGCGGTACCTCGAGCGGTTGATCGAGCAGGCGGCGCGGCTCGCCGGCGGCGAGCCCGACGTGGCCTACCCGGCCTGGGTCGGCAACGGCGCGCAGCGCGCGCTGGTCGACTTCGGCCTCCCGAGCGAGGAGCTGGCGGTCGTCGTCGACCGCACGATCATGGAGACCAAGCCGCACGCCTGGGTCGGCAACCCCAGGAAGGAGCGGCGAGTCAGGCTGGCTCTCGAAGCGCGGCTGCCAGACGGCTACGAGCGGATCGACGAGCTGCTCGATCTGGTGAAGGCGCGCGATGAGTACCGCTAGCGCCTGTCTGACCGTCGGCGGCATCGACGTCGACGTCGTCTACAAGAACATCGAGAACCTCCACATCGGCGTGTACCCGCCCGGCGGCAGGGTGCGTGTCGCCGCCCCCACGCGCCTCGACGACGAGCAGATCAGGCTCGCCGTGATCCAGCGGCTCGCCTGGATCAAGCGCCAGCGCCGTCAGCTCCAGGACGCCGCCCGCCAGTCGCCGCGCGAGATGGTGAACGGCGAGTCGCACTACGTGTGGGGGGTCCGCCGCCGGCTGAAGGTGATCGAGCGGCCGGGCCGGGCGCATGTCGAGCTCGACGGCGAGCAGCTCCTGCTCTACGTCGCGGAAGGCACCCCGGCCGCGGCGCGGCACGAGCTGCTGCAGAACTGGCGGCGCGAGCAGCTTCGCTCCGAGATCCCGCGGCTGATCGAGAAGTGGGAGCCGATCGTCGGCCGGCGAGTGGACTGGAGCATCCGCAGGATGAAGACGAAGTGGGGATCCCACAACCGTGAGACGGGCCGCATATGGCTGAACCTCGAGCTCGCCAAGAAGCATCCCCACAGCCTCGAGTACATCGTCGTCCACGAGCTGGCTCAGCTGCGCGAGCGAGGCCACGGCGAGCGTCTCGCGAAGCTGATGGACGGCTTCCTGCCCGACTGGCGTCGACGTCGCGACGCGCTCAACGGGGCGCCGCTGCGGGACGAGCGCTGGACCGGCTCGGACCCCGTCCCCTCGCCTTAGCGTCAGTCGTCGCGCTTGCGGTCCGTGTCCCGGGACGGCTGGACGCGCTTCGGCTCGCCGGGCATCTTCGGGTAGTCCGGCGGGTAGGGCATGTCGCCGGCGCCCTCGGCCCCGTCGCGCTCGTACATGTCGAGCAGCGGCTGGAGCGAGTGGGCGACGTCGTCGATCGTCGCGAAGCGGTCGCCGACCTCGGCGAAGCGGGCAGGCATCGTCGCGATCGTGAAGTCCTCCGGCTGGATGTCGGGCAGCTCGTCCCAGAGCAGCGGCGCCGAGACCGGCGCGCCCGGCCTCGGACGGACGCTGTAGGGCGAGGCGATCGTGCGGTCGCGGGCGTTCTGGTTGTAGTCGACGAAGATCCGCTCGCCGCGCTCCTCCTTCCACCACTTGGTGGTCACCTCGCCGGGCAGGCGGCGCTCGAGCTCGCGGCCGAAGGCGATCGCCGCGTGGCGGACGTCGGTGAACGTCCAGCGCGACTCGATCCGCACGTAGATGTGGATGCCGCGGCCGCCGGAGGTCTTCGGGAAGCCGGCGCAGCCGAGCTCGCCGAGCAGCGTGCGCGCCTCCGCCGCGACCCGCACCGCGTCGTCGAAGTCGGTACCCGGCTGCGGGTCGAGGTCGATCCGCAGCTCGTCGGGACGGTCGACGTCGGCGCGCCGCACCGGCCACGGGTGGAAGGTCAGCGTGCCCATCTGCGCGCACCAGCCGACGACCGCGATCTCGGTCGGGCAGACCTCGTCGGCATGGCGGCCGGAGGGGAACTCGATGCGGGCGGTCTCGACGTAGTCAGGGGCGCCGCGCGGAAGTCGCTTCTGGTAGAAGGCGTCGCCGCCGCCCTTCTCGCGCGTCGAGATCACGATCCCCTCGTGGACGCCCTTCGGCCAGCGCTCGAGCGTCGTCGGCCGTTCGCGCAGCGCACGCATGATCCCGTCCTCGACCGCCAGGTAGTACTCGACCACCTGGAGCTTGATGATCTCCGGCGTCCGCTCGGTCGCCGGGAAGATCACCCGGTCCGCGCTCGACACCCGCAGCTCGCGGCCGCCGGCGTCGAGCATCACGGCTTCCGACTTCGCCATGAGACCAGGATGCCGTACCGGCCTGGGCGCGACGCTTGGCGCAACCCGCCGCCCATGCGAACATTCGCCCCTGAGGGGCCATAGCTCAGTTGGAAGAGCGTCGCGTTTGCAACGCGAAGGTCGCCGGTTCGAGCCCGGCTGGCTCCACTCGCTCGATTCGTGACCAGCATTGCGATGGCGAGTCGCGGAGCGCAGAGGGGTTTGCTCCGGCCACACGGTGCTTGGAAGCGATCTGGAAGCGACCGAGCCGCTCCAGGCGCGGATTTCCTGGGCCGGCGCCACTCCCTGCCCGATACGTTCGCCGCCGTTGCTCGCTCCGATCGAGGAGCGCGAGCATGCTGCTGAGCTGCTGCTTGCCCGTCGACCTACAGTGCCACCCTGGCGCAGCTCGGCGGCGAGTAGGAGGGTTGGCCTCGACTCGGCCCGCCCCGGTCGCGTACCCTAGGTGTCATGGCACATCAGCCTCGTCAATTCGATGTCGTCTTGGAGCGCGCGGAGGAGGGCGGCTTCGTCGTCTCCGTGCCTGACCTGCCCGGCATCTGGACGCAGGGCGAGACCCGCGACGAGGCACTGGCCAACGTGAGCGAAGCGATCGCCGGCTATCTGGAGACCCTGGAGGCCGAAGGCTGGCCCGTCCCAGAGCCCGTGATCGAGCGCGCCACGGTCATGGCGTGAGCCAGCGGCTCCCGACCGTCACCGCCAAACAGCTCGTCAAGGTTCTCGAGCGCGCTGGCTGGCGCCTCTCTCGCACCAGCGGCAGCCACCACTACTTCGTCCACGCCGAGAAGCAGCGCGCGATCGTGGTCCCGGTGCATCCCGGCGACCTCAAGCGCCCGCTCGTCGCCGGCGTCCTCAAGGACGCCGAGATCAGCCGCCAGGAGTTCCTCAGGCTTCTCTAGCCATCCTCTCTCAAGGCCCCGAGCAACGGACAGCATGCCTCCCTCAGCTTGAAAGCGACTTGGAAGCGCAAGCAGGAGGTCGCCGGTTCGAGCCCGGCTGGCTCCATCGAAATTTGACGGCCAGATGGCAGGACTCAACCTCTCGCGGTCGTAAGTCGACAAGACCGTGATGACCATCGACCGCCGACTCGCCCGTGAGACCGCCCCATTCGCCGCGGCGACCCTGCTCGGGTTCGCGGTCATCCCGCTGACGAGCCACGTCGACTGGACCGGCTATGCGGAGGCGACGGCGCTGATGCTCGTCGTCGCGGGCATGGTGGTCCTCACCCCCTGGGACAGGCTGCCGCCGATGGTGCGCGTAGTCCCGTCGCTGCTGTTCCTGCTCTCGGCGGCGCTGCTGCGCGAGGCCAGCGGCGTCATCGCCGGCGTCGGAGCGCTCACCCTGATCCCGGTGTTCTGGGTGGCGCTGCACGGCAGCCGCGGTCAGCTCGTGGCCTTGATCGCCGGCGTGTGCGCGTTCTTCGTGGCGCCCGCCGTCGTGGCCACCGATCCGGAGTTCCCGGTCAAGGTCTGGTGGCGGATCGCCCTCGTCTTCAGCGCCGCCTCGGCGATCACCGGGTTCGCGGTGCAGAACCTCGTCGCCCGCGTCCGCGGCCAAGCCGCCGCGCTCGCCGTCCGCGAACGCGACCTCGAGGCGGTGGCCGACCTGCTGCGCTCGCTGTCGCTGACGACCGACGCGCGCGAGCGCATCTGCACCGGCGTCTGCGACCTGAGCGGCGCTTACTTCGCCGTGTTGCTGGAGGCCAGGAGCGACGGGGCGCTCGAGTGGGCGGCCGGGGCCGGGCTCAGCCTTCCCCAGCGAACCTTCACCCCGGCGAGCGTGCTGGCCGAGCTCGATCGCGCGGAGCGGCCGGGCACCGTGCTCCTCGAGCCGATCCACCGCGGCGAGGAGTTCGCCGGAGTCCTGGTCGCGGGTTGGCGAGAGCCGCCCAGCGACGACCGGCGGGCGAAGGGGCTGCTGCGACTGCTGGCGACCGAGGCCGCGTTCGTGATCGAACGCGCCGACCTGCTCGGTCAGCTGACCGAGTTCGCGCTCACCGACGAGCTGACGGGCCTGCCGAACCGGCGCGCCTGGGACGAGCGCCTCAATCAGGCGATTTGCGACCCGGAGCCGGTCTGCATCGCGATCCTCGACCTCGACCACTTCAAGGCCTACAACGACGACCACGGCCACCAGGCCGGAGACCGCTTCCTCAAGGAGGCGGCCGCTGCCTGGCGCGCCCAACTGCGCCCGGGCGACACGCTCGCCCGCTACGGCGGCGAGGAGTTCGTCGTGCTCCTGCGTGAGGACGAGCTCGAGACCGCCCGCGGCGTCGTCGATCGCCTGCGACACGCAACGCCACGCGGGCAATCGTGCTCGGCGGGAATCGCGCGGCGGGGGGACGGCGAGACGTCGACGGACCTGCTCGGCCGCGCCGACCACGCGCTCTACGAAGCGAAGCGAGCCGGTCGCGACCGTTCGCTGGTCGCCGACTCGAGCAGCTCGATCGCCTGAAGCGCCGCTCCAACGCGGCGCTACGGTTGAGCGATGAGCCCCGCCTGGGCATCGACCTCCTACGCCACGTGGTCCGCGACGTGCGACACGCTGCACGCCCACACCCAGGTGCTCGGCAAGCTGGCGGTGAAGCTCGCGCCGCCGGAGCCGCAGCTGCAGCACGCCGCGCTGCGACTGACCGCCAGGGGCTGGGAGACGACTCCGCTGCCGGCGCCGGACGGGTCGGGAGCGCTCGTGGCGGCGCTCGACCTGCACACCCACGAGGCGGTTGTCGAGCACAGCGACGGACGCATGCTGCGCGTGCCGCTGGCGCCCGACCGCGCCGTCGGCGAGGTGACGCGCGAGCTGCTGGCGGAAATCGGCGAGCTCGTCGGGCCGGTCGAGATCGACACGACGCCGCAGGAGGTGCCGTGGACCGTCGCGCTCGACGAGGACGACGAGCACACGACCTACGACCGCGTCGAGGTCAGCTCCTACTTCGCCGCCGCGACCCAGGCGGCGCTCGTGCTCGCCGACTTCCGGGCGCCCTACCGCGGCCGCTCGACGCCGGTCAACGCCTGGTGGGGCTCGTTCGACCTGGCGGTGAGCCTCTTCTCCGGCGTGCCCGCCGATCCCCCGTCCGACGACTTCATCATGCGCAACTCGATGGACGCGCAGGAGGTCGCCGTCGGCTGGTGGCCGGGCGACCCGCGCTATCCGAAGGCCGCGCTCTACGCCTACGCCCATCCGGCGCCCGACGGCTTCGCCGATGGCGACTTCACCCCCGCGCCGGGGCGCTGGGATGACGCGCTCGGTGAGTACGTCCTCGACTGGGACGAGGTCATCGCTCAACCCGACCCGCACGGCTACGCGCTCGACTTCGCGCGCGCGGCGTTCCGCCATGCCTGCCTGGTCTGCGGCTGGGATTCGGAGCTCGCGGCCAGCGCCGACGGCGACCCGCCACCGGTCGCCTGACGCGAGCGCTTGCCGACTGGCAGACCCGCGACAGGAACCTCCGACGGGCGTCGTTCATCCCCGCCCTCGTCGCCGCCGTAGCTGGCCACTTCATCTACGGAATAGTAGCCCAGCTATTTACGTTTTTGTAGGCTAGATACCTACGTTTTGGTAGTTTAGATCGATGCCTGCCCGCCCCTACGGCCCCCGCGTCATCGATGCCGAGCTCGATGAGCTGATGCGCTCGATCTCCGCTCTGGCGATCGAGGGTGCCAAGGGAGTGGGCAAGACCGCGACCGCCAGCCGGCGCGCCACGACCATCCACGCGCTGGACGACCCCACTCAGCGCGACATTGCGGGCGCCGACCCCGCGCGGGCCGTCGACGGTCCGCCACCTGTCCTGCTCGACGAGTGGCAGTACGTACCCGAGACATGGGACATCGTTCGTCGCGCCGTAGATGCAGGCGCTGAGCCGGGGCAGTTTCTCCTGACCGGATCGTCCCAAGCGGTCGAGCGCGGATCCCACTCCGGCGCCGCGCGGATCGCCAGCGTGCGCATGCGCCCGCTGGCGCTGTCCGAGCGCGGCATCGGAACGCCGACGGTGAGCATTGCCGAGCTGCTCAGCGGGCAACGGACAAAGATCGCCGGCTCCAGCACCTTCGTGTTGGAGAACTACGTAGACGAGATCCTCGCGTCGGGCTTCCCAGGACTGAGAGCGCTCTCCGGACGCGCTCTGCGCCTCCAGCTCGACGGCTACCTGCAGCGGATCGTCGACCGCGATTTTCAGGAACTTGGGCACAACCTGCGCAATCCCACCGCACTTCGCCGCTGGATGGCCGCCTACGCGGCCGCCTCTTCGACCACCGCGACCTTCGACACGATCCGTGCCGCCGCGACAGCGGGCGACAACGACAAACCCGCCAGGACGAGCATCGCTCCCTACCGGGACGTACTCGAGCGACTGTGGATTCTCGACCCGATAGAGGCCTGGCTTCCGACGCGCAACCGCATATCGCGGCTGTCGTCTCCACCCAAGCACCAGCTTGCGGACCCTGCCCTGGCCGCGCGTCTACTCGGCATCGATGCCGATGCCCTGCTGGAAGGCTCCCCATCCGCACCGTCACTGCCCCGTGACGGGACCCTCCTCGGCGCCCTCTTCGAGTCTCTGGTGACCCTCTCGGTACGCACCTACGCTCAATCGGCCGAGGCGACCGTGAAGCACCTGCGCACGATCGGCGGCAAGCACGAGATCGACCTGATCGTCGAACGTGCGGACGGGAGAGTGCTCGCCATCGAGGTCAAGCTCACACGCAATATCAACGAGCGTCACACCACCCATCTGCGCTGGCTCGCCAACAAGATCGGCGACGATCTGCTCGACTCCGTGATCGTCACCACTGGCACCGAGGCCTACCGCCGCAAGGACGGGATCGCCGTGGTGCCTGCCGCGCTGCTCGGACCCTGACGCCGGTGCGCTCGCGATCCGCAGCCAGGTGTCAGGATGCGCGGATGCCCTCGACTCGCTGCGCGCTCAGCCTGCTTGCTTTGGGACTCCTGTCGACGGTGGCCCTGTCGACGGTGGCGCCCGCGAGCGCCACGGCAGGTCCGGCCGCGTCCGGCCAGCTGCTCGTCGGCTTCGAGCAGGGAGCGTCGAAGGACCGCCAGCAGGAGATCCTCGCGGCGCTGAAGGGCCGGCTGGCGAAGCGCTTCGCGGGCATCGCGGGCGGCCGGCTGACGCTCGTGAAGCCGCGCTCCGCGATCGCGCTGGCGCTGCTGCGCAAGCGGCTCGCCAACCACCCCGACGTGGCCTACGCCGAGCCCGACTACTACCAGTTCAGCCACGCGACCAAGGCGCCGAACGACCCGCTCTACCCGCTCCAGTGGCCGGTCGCCGACAACCCGGACGGCCATGACATCGACGCGCCGACCGCCTGGGCGCAGCGGACGAGCTGCGCCAAGGTCGCGATCGTCGACACCGGGATCGACACCGACCATCCCGACCTCGTCGCGAACCTCTACAAGAGCAAGGACAAGCCGAACAACAACAAGGACGACGACAAGAACGGCTACGTCGACGACACCTACGGCTACAACGCGATCAAGGGCAAGGGGTCGGGCGAGGACGACGACGGCCACGGAACCCATGTCGCCGGGATCGTCGCCGGCCGCGCCAACGACGCGCTGGGCGTGTCGGGAATCTGCTGGTCGGCGAAGCTGATGCCGGTCAAGTTCATGAACGCCAAGGGCAAGGGCTCGACCTCCGACGCGATCGCCGCGATCCAGTACGCGGTCAAGCAGGGCTTCAAGATCGTCAACTGCTCGTTCGGCTCGAGCTCGAAGTCCTCTGCACTGAAGGACGCCGTCGACTACGCCCAGGACCACAAGGTGCTGCTCGTCGTCGCGGCCGGCAACAACGGCCAGAACATCGACAAGAAGCCCGAGTACCCGGCGGCCTACGGCGAGTCGAACATCCTCACCGTCGCCGCGACGACCGACGAGGATCAGCTCGCCTCGTTCTCGAACTGGGGCTCGACCGCGGTCGATCTGGCCGCGCCCGGCGACAGCGTCCTCTCGACCTATCTAGGCGGTGGATACAAGGTCCTCTCAGGGACCTCGATGGCCGCCCCCTACGCGGCCGGCGTCGCGGCGATGCTGCGCAAGCAGGAGCCCGACGCCACCTACGGCAACATCCGCTACGCGATCCGCCACAAGGTCGACAAGCCGGCGGCCCTGAACGACAAGGTCGCCTACGACGGGCGCCTCAACGCCTGGAAGGCGCTGAAGGCGATCCCGGGCCTCGTCGACTGACGCGGCGGTGCTCCGCCAGCTGCACGACGACCGCCGAGTCGCGCTCGCGCTCGTCGAGCGCGGCACACAGCGCCTCGACGACCCGGGGGTCGAACTGGCCCCCGGCGCGGCGCTTCAGCTCGGCGCGCGCGGCCACGCTGTCGCGGGCGGTGCGGTGGGGGCGGTCGGAGACCATCGCGCTGTAGGCGTCGCAAACCGCGATGATCCGCGAGCCGAGCGGGATCCGGCGGCCGGCGAGGCCGTCGGGATAGCCGGAGCCGTCGAAGCGCTCGTGGCTCGAGCGGACGAGCTTGGCGGCGCGGGCGAGCGCCGGCGCCGCCGACAGGATGCGCTCCCCGACCACGGGATGGCGGCGGACGAACGCCCACTCGTCATCGTCGAGCGGCCCCGGCTTGTCGAGCACCCTGTCGGGGATCGCGACCTTGCCCGCGTCATGCAGCGACGCCGCCTGCAGCAGCGGCTCGCGCTCGACCTCGGGAAGCTCCATCCGATCGGCGACGAGGTCGCACAGCCCCGTCACCTCGTCGAGGTGGACGCCCAGCGCCGGGCTGCGCTCCGAGAGGATCCTCAGCAGGACGTCGGCGCTCTGGCGTCCCGCCAAACCACGGCCGTCCTTGCTCTTGTGCGCGTACATCCGGCGATCCGCCTCGCGGAGCGCCTCGGTCGCGGTCGACGCCTCGTCCGGCAACGACACCAGGCCGTAGGACGCGGTGATGCTGAAGCCCTCACCGCTCTCGACCAGCGCCGCGGCGGCGAGCGCGACGATCGACTCGTGATCGGGTGCGCCGGTGGCGCTCAGCACGCAGAACTCGTCCCCGCCGATCCGGTAGGCGGAGGCCCGGCCCGCGAGCACGCGCTCGAGGCGCTTGGCGACCCTCAGCAGCAGCGAGTCGCCGGCGGGATGCCCGAAGGTGTCGTTGTAGGCCTTGAACCCGTCGAGGTCGAAGAGCGCCAGCACGAGCGGTCGCGCCGTCGTGGCTTCGAGCAGACCGAGGTCGAGATCGGACAGCAGGCTGCGGCGGTTCCCCAGTCCGGTCAGCGGGTCGTGCAGCGCCTGGTGGATCAGCTCCTCGGAGATCAGCCGGCGCTCGGTGACGTCCTGCACCTGGCCGATCGCGTAGCCGAAGCCGTCGGCCTCGGTGTGCAGCAGCGAGACGCTCACAGCGACCCAGCCCTCATGGCCGTCGGCGTGGATGTAGCGCGGCTCGAGCTGGACGCTCTCGCCGCCGCCGGCAAGCAGCAGGTCCTCGAGCGTCTCGACGAGCGCCGCAGAGTCGGCCGGGTGCACGATGTCACGGAAGTCGCTCGCCTGCAGGCGCTCGTGCGAATAGCCGGTGATCTCGCACATCGCCTGGTTGACCTGGATGACCTCGCCGGCGCGACCGTGGGCGAACCTGAACAGCAGCATGCCGATCGGCGCGCCCTCGAACGCGCCGCGGAAGCGCTCCTCGCTCTCCACGGCACGCCGGTAGGACTCCTGCTCCTGGGCTCGGACGATCTCGTTGAGACGCCACGCGGCGACGCTCGCCAGGCCGGCGGCGACGACGAAGCCGCCGTGGATCGCCGCCCACTTCCACGGGTGGGCGACCGCGGCGGGATGGTTGTAGACGGCATCCGGGTTGATCGCGCCGGCGATCCCGTGGTGGACCACCACGTAGGCGGCGGCGACCAGGAACGGGATCCAGTCCTCGTAGAGCGCGAGCACCACGATCGTCACGAAGAAGAGGAAATGGCCCTCGATCGCGCCGTCCCAGATGTGGACGAGCAACGCGCAGGCCGTCACCAGCCCGAACGACACGAGCACCGACGCCGCGCGACGGCGGCGCTCGAAGAGGATCGCCGCGGCGCCGACCACGAACAGGCCGAGCGCGTGCCCCACGCTGTGGAGCAGGCCGTTGCCCTGGGCGGCACTGAAGACCGTCAGCCCGACGGCCTCGGCGAGCAGCAACCCCACCATCGCGTGATGGCGGTGCAGCCACGCGCCTTCGGGCAGCGTGCGCCCCGTCGGAACCAGCAGACGCAGCCGCGAGGCCACGCTTGGGTGAGCGTCCAGTTCGAGTCCCTCCTGATCCCACGCTACCGCGCGCCACACCCGCTTGTCTAGATGGCCAAAAGGCCGAATTGCGGCCCGGACCGGCAGACGAGAGAGCGCACCGGGCAAGGCTAACGTTGACCGCGTGACCGACGACGCTCGCGTCAAGCGAATCACGCTGATCGCGGCGATCCTGGGATCGGGGGTGGTGTTCCTCGACGGGACCGTGGTGAACGTCGCGCTGCCGGCGATCGTCGACGAGCTCGACACGGGGTTCGTCGCGCAGCAGTGGATCGTCGAGGCCTACCTGCTGACGCTCGGCGCGCTGCTGCTGATCGGCGGATCGCTCGGCGACATCCTCGGCCGCAAGCGTGTCTTCATGGCCGGGCTGGCCGGCTTCGGCGCGACGTCGCTGCTCTGCGCGATCGCCCCGAACGCCGAGCTGCTGATCGCCGCGCGGACGCTGCAGGGCGCGGCCGGCGCGCTGCTCGTCCCGGCGAGCCTCGCGCTCATCACGGCCACCTTCCCGGCGTCGGAGCGCGGCGCGGCGATCGGGTCGTGGACCGCCTGGACCGGTATCGCCTTCGTCGTCGGGCCGCTCGGCGGCGGGGCGATCGTCGAGCAGGTGTCGTGGCGCTGGATCTTCGCGATCAACGTTCCGCTGGTGCTCCTGACGCTGGCGATGGCGCGCGGGATGCGCGAGAGCTTCGACGAGCAGGTCTCGCACCGGATCGACTATCTCGGCGCGGTGCTGGTGGCGCTCGGCCTCGGCGGCCCGGTCTTCGCGCTGATCGAGCAGCAGAACTATGGCTGGGGCGATCCGCTCGTCTACCTCCCGTTCGTCGCGGGCGTCGTACTGCTCGTTGCCTTCGTCGCCCACGAGCGCCGCACCGACCACCCGATGCTGCCGCTCGGCCTGTTCCGCTCGCGCAACTTCAGCGTCGGCAACCTGTCGACGCTCGGGATCTACGGCGGGCTCGGCGCCGCGACCTTCTTCGCGACGATCTTCCTCCAGCAGGTCTCCGGCTACAGCCCGATCGCGGCCGGCCTCGCGCTGATGCCGATCACGCTCGTGATGTGGCTGCTGTCGAGTCGCTTCGGCCGGCTGTCGGACCGGATCGGTCCGCGACTGCTGATGGGGCTCGGGCCGATCGTCGCCGGCATCGGGCTGATCTGGATGGGGCGGCTCGGCACCGACGTGAACTACGTGACAGACCTGCTGCCCGGCGTGCTGGTCTTCTCGCTCGGACTGTCGGCGACGGTCGCGCCGCTGACGACGACCGTGCTCGGCGCCGTGCCTGAGCACAACGCGGGCGTGGCGAGCGGCGTCAACAACCAGGTCGCGCGCGTGGCGGGGCTGCTGGCGATCGCCGTGCTCGGCGCGGTCGTCGCGGCGCGCTTCGAGGACGTGCTCGACGAGCGCGCGGCGGTCCTGCCGCCGGTCGCTCAGGCCGCTGTCGACGATGCCCGTCCGCTATCCGGTGGGGTCAACGGCCGCCCCGCTCTCGACCGCCCGATCGAGGAGGCGTCCGTCTCCGCCTACCGCGCCGGGATGGCCGTCGGGGGCGGGCTGGTGATCGCCGGCGGGGCGATCTCGCTGATCGGGATCGCCAACCCGCGCCGCCGAGGCGCGGATCGACTGGAGCCGCCGGAGCTCGCGCCGGCCTACGCGACCGCGTCTTATGGGCCTTGTCCCCCTGTCGAGGACGACCCGGGCAGATCTTCGACGCGCGTACATACGTAGGAGAGCCGTTCGTGGCGAACATCGAGCTATGGGTGCGCGAGTGCCACAGATCGTGGCCTTCGGGGGTGGAGGCTTCTCGATGGAGGCGGGCAATCCGCTCCTCGACGACTACGTGCTCTCCCTGACAGGCAAGGCGCGGCCGAAGGTCTGCTTCCTCCCCACCGCGTCGGGCGACGCCGACCACTACGTCGTCCGCTTCTACCGCCAGTTCGCGACGCGCGCCGACGCCAGCCACGTCTCGCTGTTCCGGCGCGACCGCGAGGGCGTGGAGAGCGACTTCGCGAACCACCTGCTGTCGCAGGACCTGATCTACGTCGGCGGCGGCAACGTCGTCAGCCTGCTCGGCACCTGGCGCGCCCACGGCCTGCACGCCGTGCTGCGCCGGGCGTGGCGGCAGGGCGTCGTGCTGTGCGGCCCGTCGGCGGGATCGCTGTGCTGGTTCGCTGAGGCGCTGACCGCGTTCCACTCCGACCCCTACCGCGTCCAGGGACTCGGCCTGCTGCCGCACTCGAACTGCGTCCACTACGACGCCGAGCCGCAGCGGCGCGAGGAGTACCGCCGCTTCGTCGGCGACGGGATGCGGCCGGGCTACGCCGCCGACGACGGCGCCGCGCTGCACTTCGTCGGCAAGGACCTGGCACGGGTCGTCAGCTCGCGGCCGCATGCGCGCGCCTATCGCGTCGAGCCGGTCGGCAACGAAGTGGTCGAGACGCCGCTCGACGTCGAGTACCTTGGGGCGCAGATGCCCGAGCTGGCCACGGCGTGAGCGCAGGCAAGGTCGTTCCAGAGGAGCGGCGGACGCTCGTCGCGCTCGGCGGCGGCGGCTTCACGATGGAGCCCGACAACCCGGCGCTCGACGACTTCGTGCTGGATTTGGCACTGGACGCACACCGAGCGCGGCGCGGCGCCGGCCAGGCCGCGGACGGCGACCGGGCACGGATCGTCTTCCTGCCGACGGCCTCCGGCGACCCCACCGGCCAGATCAATGCCTTCCGCGCTCGCTTTGGCGGACGCGTCGACTGCGCAGCCGAGCAGCTCGGCCTGTTCAGCCTCCACGACAGCACTCGCACCGTCCCCGAGGTAGTCGCGGGCGCCGACGTCATCTACGCCGGCGGCGGATCGATGCGCAACCTGCTCGCGATCTGGCGCGCCCACGGGCTCGACAAGCTGCTCCGCGAAGCATGGGAGCGCGGCACCGTGCTCGCTGGGATCAGCGCCGGCGCGATGTGCTGGTTCGAGGGAGGGGTGACGAAGTCGAGCGGCCCGCCGGAGCCGATCGCCGGCCTCGGCGTCCTGCCCGGGTCGCTCTCGGTCCACGCCGATGGTGAGCCGGAGCGACTGCCGATCTGGCTGGCGGCCGTCCGCAGTGGCGAGCTGCCCGGCGGCTGGGCCGCCGACGACGGCTGTGCTCTGCTCTTCCGCGGCCGCAAGTTCGAGCGTGCCGTCAGCTCCCGCCCAGGCGCCTCGGCGTTGCGCGTCGACGCCGTCGAGGGCGAGCTGGTGCGCCAGCGGATCGACGTCGAGCTACTCGACGCGCCCACCCTCGGCGGCGGGCCACCGAGCGACGACATCCTCGAGCTCCGCCGGGTCCAGCGGCTGCGCGGCGGTCGGCGCTAGACGGCTCTGGACCACCCGGGAGCTCTTCTCAGCCCGCCGCTCTCGCCTGTACTCGAGCTCGTACTGCACAAATAGCGAGACCAAGGCTGCGGCGAATATGCCTACGCCCACGATCCCCTGCTCAGTCTCACTGGCGTCTCTACCGAAGACGAGGAGGCCGAGCAGCATCGCGATCATCGAGAAGCCGCCCGCGATGTTCGCCTTGCGAAAGTTGTGCTCACTCAGGAACTTCAACATGCATATATCCTATCTCATCATTAGGTCGAAGAGTGCAGCCGCCAGTGCAGCCCAGCCGCATGCGAAACCGATGTCGGCAACCAACTCATCGTCACGGCGGCGCAAGATCCGCAAGGCGCTTCCCGCGATGAAACCGCCCAGTAGAACTCCGGCGCCGACGGTCGCGGCGAGCGCTTCGATCGCCGCCGACAAGGGACCGAGCGCCGCGATCTGTGCATGGAGACCGAGCACAACCGGCAAGCTAGGCGGCCATCGCACACGAGATACGTCACTCCGGCTACAGGCCAGAGACAGTAGGCCGCCACGTCTGTCGCAGCTGCCGCCGGCCCGCCACGGGACGGACCGGCGACAGGTCCGTCCCGCGCTGCGACTCGCCCGTCCGGTCCTGGCCGGCCAAACGGTCCCACGGCCTGGGCGAGGCCGGCGCCTGACCGCTGGCGAGCTGCGCCGCGTGCGGCGCTAACGAACGACTGGAATCGCAGGCGGCGCGCCGTTGCGGAACAGCGACGAGATGTAGATGACGATCGTCTTCTTGCCGCGATTCGCCGCCCGGTGGATCGTCCCGGGCTTCTCGACGATCCATTGGCCCGCGCGGATCGGCGCGGTCTGGCCGGCGCGGATCGTGCGGACCTTGGTCGCCTTGACCTCGGGATTGCCGCGCCGGACGTTCACCGCGCCGGTGACGACCGTGTAGGTGAGCACGCCCTGGTCGATCCGGGCGATCTGGACGCCGGGATGGCGGTGCAGCGCGAGCTGCGCTCCCGGCTGGACGTCGACGCGCGAGAGGCCGAGCGTGCGGCCCTGGGCGCCGGCGGGATTCACGTCCTGGGCCAGCGCCTCGCGGACGACGGGCTCGGGCCCGCCAGCCATCTGCGCCCCCGCGTAGGCGCTCAGCGCCGCGACGGCGACGAGGGCGCAGAACGCCGCGAGGATCGAGCGACGACGCACCGCTATTTGTCGTCGTCGAAATCGAAGTCGCGCGGCGGCTTCTGCTCGAACCACAGCCGGTCGTGCTCGGGCGTCTCCTGGAGGAAGTCGGGCGTCTCCTCGAGCACGTCCTCCTCGTCGTCGCCCTCGGCGGGCGGGGCCACGTCCTCGACCCGCTCGAACCCGCGCGGCGGCGTGTCGCCACCGGCCTCCGGCTCAGGATCGACGTCCTCGGCCTCGTCGACGGGCTCCTCTGGCGCCGGCGCCGGCTCGTGAACCTCCGGCTCCTCGACCGCCAGCTCGTCCCGGGCGACCGGCGCTGTCTCCTCCACGACGGCAGGCTCCTCAGCGGACTCAGCCGACCGCCCGCGCGGGGCGCCGAGCGCCTCCTGCTCCTGCTGCTCGACCTCGCCCTCCGACGCGCCATGCTTGCGCTTCAGATCGAGGTGCTCACGGATCGCGTCGTCGAGAACGCCCATCGACCGACAGCCTACGCGACCACGACGACGCCGGTAGCATGAGACGCCTGCCCACACGGGCACCTGGGGCTGTAGCTCAGCTGGAAGAGCGCTGCCTTCGCATGGCAGAGGTCAGGGGTTCGAGTCCCCTCAGCTCCATCGGAGCGGAACCCAGAAGCGATGCGAGTTCCGACGACACCGACAGCCACCCCGGCTAGATGCCAGAAACGGCCTGAAAGGCCTTGGTGGCAAATCGGGTGGCAAAACCCTCGCACTCCGACTGAATCGCCGGTAATCGGCGGAACTTCGGGCGCACAGATGAGGGTCGGTCGCGTCTTCGCTTTCGATGGCGCTCCATGTTCCGCAGGCGAAGTCGAGACAGCCGCGCTCCAGATCGAAGGAGCGATAGGCGATGGCACGACCGACCTCACCCAAGGTCAAGGAGACCGTCCGCGCGGACGGCACGTCGAAGTTCAGGGCGCGGCTCATGGTCGAAGGCGAGCGCGTGACGATCGACCTCGGCGACGAGCGCGACGGCGCGACACCGCTGTCGGCCGCGCGCAAACTCAAGGACGTGCTGGAGGACATCCGGCTCGGCCGGTGGGAGCCGCCCGCTGAGGCGAAGACGCCGAAGCGCGAGCCCGGCTTCGTCGAGGTCGCTCGAATGTACCTGGAGTTCAAACGGTCGCGCCAGCTCCGGTCCAGCACCATGAACCGGCTGACCTGGGCCTTCGAGACCCACCTGATCCCCTTCTTCAAGAACCGGCGGCCGAGCCGGATCACCGAGCGCGACGTGGTCGCCTACACCGACCACCAGATCACTCAGCGCGAGCGGATCGCGCAGCTACGCGAGCAAGACAAATACCTTGCCGGCCCCAACGGCGGCGCGCTGCGCGAGCTGTCAGACGCGACGATCAACAGCACCTTGGTCTATTTGACCGGCCTGTTGACCTGGGCGGCCAGCAACGGCTGGGGCGACCCACTCGCGAACCCGGCGGCGAACTGGCGACTCAAGGAGCGCCCGCGCCTCAAGGCCGCCCTGGAGGCCGACGAGCTGGCCGATCTGATCGCGGCGGCCGGGACGCCCCGCCCGCTTCAGCGCCAGCGCCCGCACGTCGTGGCGCGAGCCGAGCTGATCGTCCGCCTGCGTGACGAGGACGGCCTGCCGTGGAAGGCCGTCGCCAGGCAAGCGCGGGGCGCCGAGTCGACCGCGATCTACAACTACCAGGAGGCGAAGCGGCGGCGAGCCGGCCTCGGGTTCGACGAGGACCGCGCAGCCACCGACGCCGTGTTCGTCCTGGTCCTCGCCGGCACCGGCCTACGCGTCACCGAGCAATGCGACCTCGACGTTGGCGACGTAGACCTCCGCCACGCCAAGCTGCAAGTCCTCGACGCCAAGACCGAGGCCGGCGTCCGCGAGATCTACCTCACCGACCGCCTCGTTGACGCCATCACGACCTACTTCAAGTCACGCGGCCCGATGAGCCACGACGACCCCGCCTTCTCCGACAGCAACGGCCGCCGCCGTGACAAGGGCCAGGCGAACGTCCAGGTCTTCGCACCCGCAACGCAACTCGCCAACAGCCGCCGCCAAGAGCGCGGCGAGCGCCCCCTACCCCACGTCACGCCCCACATCCTCCGCCACACCTACATCAGCCTCGCCCTGGAGACCGGCTACTCAGTCCCCTACGTCATGCAACAAGTCGGCCACCGCGACCCCCGCATGACCATGCGCGTCTACGCCAAGGTTTGCGCCCGCCGCGACCGCGCCTTGCAGGGCGCGGCCTTCGATCGCCTTCTCGACGGTCAGTCCCGGCAGGTAGCCTAAATGCTCGCATGGAGACTCCCCGCGCCAAGCTCAGCGCAACGGTCACGACCGACAGCAGCGGCCTGCACGTCCACCTCACCCCTGCCCAGCTCGCACAAGTGGGCGTCGATCCAGGCAAGCCCGCCGTGATCGAGGTCCGGCCATACACGACGCGGGATTGGGAACGCGACAACGCGGGACGCATCTACGAAAGCACCGCCGAGACGGACGCCGCGCAGACGAGGAGGCCCTGCGCTCCGGCCGCAAGTCCGTCGCGCAGCTCAGACGCGAGAACGAGGCGTTCGCCTTCTCGCCTAGCGAGTCGCGAGTGAACTGGCAGCAGGCGCGGTCAGTCTCTTGAGCCCACTCGGCGAGGGGCCACGGCGCACGACGACGTGATCCTGAAGGCGCTCCGCTAGGTAGCTCGGGGCCGCGTGGCGAGTAGCGCGTGAACGCGCGATCGCTCGCCAAGCCATGCTGCCGCGTCAGGGTCGATCCAGCCGGCGATCAACAGCATGTCGTCGGCGCGGTCGCCGATGCTCTGGCCTAACAGGCAGTCGTGGTGGGCGACGCGGTTTCGGAAGCGTTGCAGCAGGCGCATCCGCTGCGTGAGGTTCTTGCGCATGATCGACCCGTGGGGAAACGCATGGCGGAGCTGGTGACGCCATAGCTCCTCGTAGTGGTTGCTGAACAGACCGGCCCAGAAGCCGAACGACACCCCAGCGACGACTCGTCCGCGAGTGATGCCCTTGCCCTTCTCCAGACGCTCTACGGACACAATTACCTGCTTGATTCCCTCGGGCTGGAGGACATCGAAGTCCATCAGCCAGGTGTCCTTGATCGGCTGTTGCGGCTGCCCGTCACCAAGAACGCCATCGACCGCGTTACGGACGAGCACCTCGAAGTGGTGCACCATCCCGAAGCACGCCGCCGCGATCTCCGCGTGCCAGTCGTAAAGCTCGAGCGCCCGCTCGTAATCGCCGTCGCCGGCGACAAGGAACGGCTCGAAGCGAGCCGACGACAACCACGCTTGCGCTTGGTGCTTCTCCACGATCGCGCTACCCTACTCAGCGACGCCCCGGTACCGCCTAGGACTCCCGCAAGGGAGTTATGCGGCCGGGGCTTTGCGTTGCTGGGACCGCGATTTGGCACGGCGGGCTTAGGATCGCCCGGTGACTTGGAGAGAGTTCGTAGCGTCCTTGGTGGGGTCTCTTGCTTGGCCGGCCACCGCAGCCTTCGTTGTGTGGGTGTTCCGCGAGCAAATATCGACGCTGTTCGTTGGGCCAATAAAGCGCTGGAAAGCCGGGCCGGTGGAGATGGAGTTTTGGGCCCAAGAGGCTGCCGAGGTCGTTGAGCAGGTAGGCGTCTTGGACGCCGTTGCCGCTGGACAGCAAGACGATGAGATCGCGCAGTTGGCTGAGCTTGCTGAGAAGACTCCCGCCGTCGCGATCATGGCTGGCTTTCGGCTCGTTGAGAGAGAGCTGCGGGCAATCGGTCAGATCGGCGGTATTGACGGGGCCGACCACATGCCTGTCAGCAAGTTATTGATGACGGAGGCCGAGCGGGGACTGATCACGCAGGAGAGCGTCGCGGCAGTTCGTGGCCTCATGACACTACGGAACGTCGTGACCCACGACAATGGCAGCGGAACTTCGGTCACTCCTGCGCGTGCGCAGGAGTACGTTGTGCTCGTACAGGGCGTTCTCTTCGCGCTGAGTAGATCGCCAACTAGGGCAGCCCGAACGTAGTCGACGGCGACTTCATGTGGCCTTCGTCGCGACGCCGACCTTACCTCTTGCCAAGTCATCGAGCGGTACTCGCGCCTTTAGCTCGATCAGCTTGTGAAATGTTGGCTGGAAGCGGGTCTGGGCCCACTCGACTCCGAGAAGGTGGCCTAACGCGCTGCCCCCGATCGACACCAGCTCGGCTACGTACCAGCCGAAGAGATCGACGGACGCCGCCCGTGCGCGCCCGTCGCTAGCGGCCATGACCTCGCCGCGTGAAACGTACTTCCCGTCCAGCCCCTTCTTGAGGAGAGCGTCCTCTCCAGGAAGGGTGATGACGCCGAGTAGCTGTGAAGCCTCATGGAGAGACCGAAGCGTCGGCGCTATCTCACCGGCGTAGCCCAAGGCGACCAGATCGAGGCCGGCTCGGGCGAGTCCGTAAGGGCGACGCCGTAGCAACCAAGGTGAAGATCAATCAGCGGTGCAAGGACCACGCGGTTCGCATCGTTGGCGCGCGCGAAGTCCTCACGGGCGCGTGCCGCATCACCGGATATCGTTCCGCGCGAGCGGCTCCCAGGGGTCCGGGTCGGTCATTGCCGCAATGCTGCCGGAGCCGTGGATGCCGTCTCCAAAGCCATCCGCCTAGCTTTCCTGGTCGGCCTGACAGATTGGCTGCGGGGCGTCAGCCGACCAAGGCGAGCGCGTGGTCATTGCCCACAACGTCGCGGCAAGTCCTTTGTCGACGGTTGGCTACGGTTCCGCCCGTGGAGCTGCAGCAGCGCATCGCCGATCGGAGGGGTGAGTTCTTGGTCTTCGCGGTGACGCCACCGAGGCTGACGACCGCGCCGAAGCAGACCAGGCAGATCGCTGAGGTCACACTCGCGCGACTCCGGTCGGTGGGGATGGACGGCCTCGTTCTTTACGACATCGATGACGAGCGCGACCGCAATCCGAACGAACGCCCGTTCCCGTTCCTGCCCACGATGGACCCGGCCGAGTATCTCGCTCGTGATCTCGTGGGCTTGGACGTGCCTGCCATCGTTTACCGCGCGGTGAGCAAGCACGCCGAGGACGACCTCCGTCTATGGCTCCGCGACCAGGATCCGGCCCGAGCGCTGTCGGTCTTCGTCGGGGCCTCGTCCCGCGAGAAGGCGGTCGCAACCTCGCTGTCGCGGGCATACGAGCTCCGGACCGAAGTCCGGCCGGACCTGCCGCTCGGCGGAGTCGCGATCCCCGAGCGGCACATGCGCGGGGGCAATGAGCACTTGCGGCTCATCGCGAAACAGGCGGCAGGCTGCTCCTTCTTTGTCACCCAGGTCGTCTACGACGTCAACGCCGCGAAGGACCTGGTCTCTGACTATCGCTACGAGTGCGCCGCCCAGAACCTGGAGCCGGTGCCGATCGTCTTCACATTCTCAGTCTGCGGCTCAATGAAGACATTGGAGTTCCTGAAGTGGCTCGGTGTCGACGTGCCGCGCTGGATCGCGAACGATCTGCGCCATGCCGACGACACCCTCGACGCGTCCTACGATCAAGCGGTCGCGACGGCGACTGAGCTGATCGCCTTTTGCCGGCGCGTCGGCGTTCCCTTCGGGCTGAACATCGAGAGTGTCTCGATACGCAGAGTCGAGATCGAGGCGTCCGTGCGGCTCGCTGCCCAGCTAAGGGCCGAGCTCCGCCGCTAAAGGGCAAGTGTCGGACGGTCGCCTGGGCCGTAGCGCGGCGGTGAAGTCCGCTGCCGTTGCACATCCTTGGGGCGAGCCGCCCTCAGCGCTTGGTGGCAAAACCCGTGGCAAAACCCCCTAGAATCGCCGGTAATGCAAAGCCATGCGCGGTCGTCTCAGACCCCGCTCGCGGCGCATGGATAAGCCAATTTTCTGCTCTGTAGAGCCAGAAAGGAGGCGGATCCCCGATCGCCTGGGTCCTCGAGGTGGACGGTTGCACGGAGGAGCAGACACAGGGCGCAACGGCGGCAAGCGACGCGCACGGCGCGATCGTCAGCAGGGCACCGAAGGCCGCCCCGTCGCTCCCGCGCGCTGCTGCCAAGCTCGTCGGCAACAGGGTGCGCGTCCGGTACAAGTTCGAGCGCGGCACGTTTGCCGATCGCAATCGACCCCGACTGCTCATTACGAGCGTCGACACGGCCGGCTCCAAGTTCCCGCCGCTGACGAAGCGCTCGCGCGTGCGGCGCCGCGGCGGGGTCGTCTCGCAACTGGGCGTCTCTTGGCCGAGGCCGAGGTTGCGGTCGACTGGGGCGACGGAACGACGATCACGCGCGCGCCACTTACTCCAGATTCGGGAGCACCTCCCAGAACCCAGTATCTGTCGCAACAGTTCGTCGAGCGTCTGTGCGGCGCTGATGGTGGCGTCTCGGAGGAGCTACGCGAGGAGATCGAGCGAGTGATCTGGCTCGATGCTCCGAAGTGCGGTCGAAGACATCTCGCTCCAGCCTGGAGCCACGGATCCAGGGACGAGGTGCGTTCCGTGAGCGCGCCCGCCGCCTCAGAGTCAGTACCCGCCTGGCGTAGCGCGATCCTCCTCGCAAGTTGCTCGATAACCGTCGCTTGGGCTCTGAAGTCTCGCTGGAGCGAAGAGCGCGATCCAGTGGCCATCCGGGCGGGCGATAGTATGAGCTTATGAAGCGCACAACAATCAGCTTGCCGGACGATATGGCCCAGGCGCTCGATCGCGAGGCGCGGCGTCAGGGAACCTCGGTATCGGCTGTCGCACGTGAGGCGTTGGCGGAGCGGCTTCGTCTGCGGGCCGGCCAGGTTCGGGATCTCCCGTTCGCAGCGCTGGGGCGCAGCGGCACTCGCGATACAGCGCGTCGAGCGGATGAGATCCTGGATGCGGAGTGGGGTGCTGGTAGCGGTCGTTGATACGGGTCCGCTCTACGCTGCGGCTGATCTGGACGACGACGATCATGCCGCGTCGCTGGCGGCCCTTCAGCGCCGCGACCTCGAGCTGGTCGTGCCGGCCTTGGTGGTTGCGGAGGCGACCTACCTCGTCGGTCGTCGCCTGGGAGCCAAGGCTGAGGCGGCGTTCCTGCGCGGACTCGGCCAGATCGAGGTAGAGCCGCCGCGAGGCGACGACTGGACCCGAATCGCCGAGCTGGTAGACGAGTACGGGAATCTACCCCTGGGCGGCACAGACGCATCGGTGGTCGCGCTTGCCGAGCGTTTAGACACGGCCACTGTCATCACGTTGGATCGACGCCATTTCACAGTGGTACGTCCCAACCATCGGGACGCGCTGGAGCTGCTTCCAGCAGACTGAGAACATGGATCAGGCGAGCGCAGACTTGTACGCCGCTTGCCGAGTCCTTGGGCCAGCCGCGGTCGCCACAGCAGGGTGGCTTGGCCTCTCGCTGAGGTGCTTGCAGCAGTAGAGGGAGAAGTCTGACTACGAGTCCGCTCGGCTTGACTGACGACGATCGCATAGAGAACAGCCTGGCACGACGTTTCTGTTTTCGGCGGATTTTGGAAACGAGAGAACGGGCCGGCCCCAGCGCTCAGCTAGGATCGCGCGATGCGACCGCTCCGGTACTCGATCAACGTCACGTTGGATGGCTGTTGCGACCACCGGGCGATCTCCCCCAGTGAGGAGACGCACCGTTACGCGACGAAGGCCATCGAGCAGGCCGATGCGCTCATTTTCGGCCGGGTCACGTACGAGATGATGGAGTCCGCCTGGCGGCCGTCGGAGCACGCGCCGGAGATGCCGGACTGGACGGCGCCCTTCGGACGGACGATCGACGCGGCGAAGAAGTACGTCGTGTCGAGCACGCTCGACCAAGTCGATTGGAACGCCGAGCTCGTGCGCGGGGATCCCGGAGACGCCGTCCAAGAGCTGAAGCAGCAGCCCGGCAACGCACTGTACGTTGGCGGCGTGACGCTCCCGCTGACGTTGGCGGAACGGGGGCTGATCGACGAGTACGAGTTCGTCGTGCACCCCCGGCTGGCGGGCCACGGGCCGACGCTGTTCGAAGGGCTGTCGAAGTACGTCGAGCTGCAGCTCGTCGGCCGACACGAGTTCAGCTCGGGCGCGGTGGCCCTGCGGTATGAGCCACGCGTCGTCTGAGATTCGACGCGGTCGCGCCCACGTGTCCCGGTCAGTGGCAAAACCCGTGCCAAAACCCCCTGGAATCGCCGGTAATGCAGAGAGCAGGCAGGCGCGAAGCGCTAGAGACGGTGCGGCGACTTCACCCAGGCGCCCCAACGAGCACGCAGCTGCCGCTCGTTGGGCAGGCCAGAGCGAGCCCCGTACTCCCGGCTGGCCGAGCGCGCGAAGACATACGCGATGTCCAGGGAGTGATCGAGCGACTTCTTGTTCAGAATCGCCCAGAGCAGGCCCGACGCCGAGGCGTCCCCAGCACCCGTGCTGTCGCGAATCGCGATGTCCGGCCCGATGCTCGCCTGGGTCGGCACGCTCAGCTCCACGCTCGTCCGACCGACGGCGCCGCTCAGCTGCTGCGGCACGGTCGACGAGTTGCCGAGAGCGTTCTTGATCACTACCGCCAAAGGCTCGTGGTAGCCGCGCCGCGCCTTCCACTCGTACAGGGCGTCGATCTTCTTGGTCAGTGACGGAGGATCGGTCGCCTGGTCGTGACCGTTCAAGCCGATCAGCGTGTTGAGCTGCTGCTCGTAGAGGAACAGGATGTTGGTGCGGCTCATGACCGTGGCAAGACGGTCGAGACCCAGCTTGCAGTACAACGCTCCCGGGGTGAACGACAAGATCGCCCGCGCGGGCATCTCCGCGAGGAGCCCCTCTTGCAGCGCGCGCTCCGGGGTACGCGTGAACGACGAATAGTGGACGACCCTGCTGGAACGCAGAGCCGCCCGCAGACCGGCACGATAGGGAGACTTACGCGCCGCGGCGGCGAAACGCTCGTTGGCGCCGGGATTCACGTAAATCGAACGTCGCCCTACCGAGTCGGTAAACGCCACCGTCGTGCCCGTAGGGCACTTCACGCCCTGCGTCGAACCGAGCAGGGGCGCGACACCATCCGCCTCGAGCGCAGCCCGAAGCAGCGCCCCGTCGGCATCGTCGGCGACCAGGCCGGCGGCAGCCACCCGCAGACCAAGGCGGCCTAGCCCAGCGGCGGTGTTCGCCCCCGACCCGCCCGCCGACACTACGGGGTCGCCGATCCGCGTCTCGTAGTCGGGAGCGATCATGTCCACAGAATGCAAGCGGTCGACGTTGTGAGCCGTCAGCGCTACGCAATCCCACTCCGCGGCCATGTCGGCACGCTCGACGATCTCCTTCCACGCGTCACCGCCAACCGGCAGTCCTGAACGCAACTCGAAACGCCTCAGCGCCGCCGCGATCTGCGTCACCAGCGACGTCGAGTCACCGAAGCTGGCATACGTGCAGTACTCGCCCAGCCAGCGCAGGAAGGCATCGCGGCGAACGCTCTCCGCCTTCGATGCCTCCGCGGGGCTCTCCTGGACGAAGGCGAGCACCGGTATGCCTTTTTCTCTCGCTAGATCGACCTCACGGTGGGTATAGGACCTACCGTCCTCGGAGATGGTTCCGTACCGCGCCCCTACGAGCACGATCACGACGTCGCAGGTCATCACCTCAGCGAGACAGACCTCGAGCGAGGTCTCGCTGCGAGCGCCAAAATGCTCCATTCCGACGAAAAGCTCACCGTACTCTCGGACCAGACCCACGACGGCGCTCCGATAAGTGGCAAGGTCGGCGTAGGTACTGCTGAGAAATATGCTTGTCGGGTTGGCCACGGTGGCAACTGTAATGTGAGATGCACGGCATGAGGGTCTTCGTCACCGGCGCGGGAGGGTTCATCGGTCGAGCGGTGGCGGAGCGATTCCGGGCGAGGGGAGCCGAGCTGGCGGGCGTCGACTTCGCAGCCGATCCGGAGCGAGGAGTCGTCGCGGGCGACGTGTCGACGCCGGGTCCGTGGCAGGCGGCGGTCGACGGAGCGGACATCGTCGTCCACACCGCCGCGATCGTGTCGAACGCCTACGGCGCCGACGACAGCTGGCGCGTCAACGTGCTCGGGACGCGCAACGTACTCGACGCGGCCGCGGCCGCCGGCGTGCGCCGCTTCGTCCACATCTCGTCGGTGCGGGCGTTCTCGGACCTCGGCTTTCCCGACGGCGTCGACGAGCACCACCCGGTGCAGCCCGACGGCAACCCGTACGTCGACACGAAGATCGCCAGCGAGCAGGTCGTGCTCCAGGCCCACGCCGCCGGCGAGGTCGAGTGCGCGATCGTCCGGCCCGGCGACGTCTACGGCCCGGGCTCGCGGCCGTGGACGGTGCTACCGCTCGAGATCATCGAATCGAACCGCTTCCTGCTGCCGGCGATGGGGCGCGGCGTCTTCAGCCCGGTCTACGTCGACGACCTCGTCAGCGGGCTCGTGCTCGCCGCCGAGCGGCCCGAGGCCGCCGGCCAGGTATTCACGATCGGCGGACCGCAGGCCGTGCCAGCCAAGGAGTTCTTCGCCCACTACTTCCAGATGCTCGGCAAGCGCGGGCCGCTCTGCCTCCCCACCCCGCTCGCCGTCGCGGCGGCCCGCGTGGCCGGCGCCGCCGAGCGCCTGCGCGGCAACCGCACCGAGATCAACGCCGCCAGCATGCTCTACCTAGCCCGCCCCGGCGGCTATTCGATCGAGAAGGCCCGCCGCACGCTCGGCTACGAGCCCCAGGTCGCCCTCGACGAGGGCATGCGCCGCACCGAAACCTGGCTGCGCGAGCGAGGCTTGCTCTAGGCAGATCACCTCTCGTAGACGACGATCGCCATCGCCGGGAACCTAACGGGCGGGTTGCGGTCGCGAACGGGCGGCGCGCAGACCAGCGGTCCAGGCGAGCAGCCAGATCGCGGCGAGCATGAAGGCGCCGAGGACTGCCGTCGTGACGAGCACCGCCGGGTAGCCGCGGTCCGCGACGTCGACGAACGGATACGGATACCAGTCGACGATCGACCCACGGATCAGGGTGTAGGCGATGAAGGCCGCCGGGAAGGCCATCCAGGCAAGCGCCCGCCGGAACGGGATCTGCCAGCGCGGCAGGTCCACCGCCCAGTCGACGACCAGGGCGACCGGCAGCGCATAGTGCAGAACGAGATTCACCCAGCCGAGCAGCTGCGAGTCGACCTGGCCGGCGAGCAGCAGCGAGTAGCCGATGCCAGTCGTTGCCATGTACAGCGTCGCGGCGCCACGCCAGAGATCCAGCCGGTCGCTGCGCGGAGCGTTCCGCAACCCCCGCATGCCCGCGACGATCAGCACACCGGCAGCGATCAGGTTGCTCTCGATCGTGAAGTAGCTGAAGAACTCGACGGCGCTGAAGGACGGCTCGTCGCTGCCGTGACTCCACTGGGCCGCCACGGCTGCCAGCGCCAGTACGCCAAGCGTTACGCGACCTGCTCCTAGAACCGACCCCGCCATCGGGCCATCCTAGAATGCCGATCAGCCCGCGCCGGCGCGGGCGCGGCGGCGGCCGCGCAGCAGCTCGATCGCGATCGGGACGAATGAGAGGCCGACGATCAAGATCAGCACGAACTCGATGTTCGCCTCGATCAGCTCGACCTGCCCGAGGAAGTATCCGAGCGTCGTGACGCCGACGCCCCAGAGCACGCCGCCGACGATGTTGTAGGTCAGGAAGGTGCGGTAGTTCATCCGCGCGACGCCGGCGGTCACCGGAGCGAAGGTGCGGACGATCGGGACGAAGCGGGCGAGCACGATCGTGCGCGGGCCGTGGCGGTCGAAGAACTCCTGCGCGCGCTCGACGTGCTCATGGTGGAAGAAGCGGCTGTCCGGCCGGCTGAAGATCGTCGGCCCGGCCTTGCGCCCGATCGCGTAGCCGACCTGGTCGCCGGCGATCGCGGCGAGCGGGATCGTGATCAGCAGCACCCAGAGGTCCGGCAGCACGTTGTTCGCCGAGAGCAGCCCCGCCGTGAACAGCAGCGAGTCGCCCGGCAGGAAGAAGCCGACCAGCAGCCCGGACTCGACGAAGACGATCGCCAGCATCCCCAGCATCCCGAACGCCTCGATCAGCACGTCGGGGTCGAGCCAGTTCGGGCCGAGGGCGATCGGACGGGAGGTCGCGGCGACGGTCATCCGCGGCACCGTAGCGGACGGCCGCGACTCAGCCGCGCGGCAGGATCTTGCGGATCCCGGAGATCATCGACCGGTTGCCGGCGCGCAGCAGCGGCGCCGCCAGCCGACCGAGCAGGCGCGCGCCCGGCAGCTTCGGGTCGAGCGCGAACGTCCAGGTCAGGCGCGTGCCGCCGCCCGCCGTCGGCTCGAGCAGGAAGTCCTCGGCGAGCGCGTTCAGCACCGGTCGCGTCGAGCTGACGACGTGAAAGGTCGCCCGCCGCTCGTCCTCCCAGCGGTAGAAGTGCTCCTCGAGCGTGAACAGCCGGGCGACGCGGATCGTCCGCACCGCGCCCTCGGCCAGCGGTCGTGCCGTCAGCCAGCGCAGACGGTCGAGCGGCGGGAACCAAGACCACATCTCGTCGCTGCCGAGCGCCTCCCAGACCTCGGCCGGCGTGGCGGCGAGCTCGATCGTCGTGGGGATAACCAACGGCGCGGTCTCGAAGATGGCGTCGCCGTCGGCTCGAGCGGGGTGTGTCACGCATGGCAGGATTGCAGCGTGAGCGCGACCACGACTCCTCGCCTGCACGCCACTTTGCGCGAGGGCGAGAGCGTCACGCCGCTCGAGCTGTTCTTCGACCTCGTCTTCGTGCTCGCGTTCACCCAGTGCACGGCGCTGATGGCCGACGAGCCGACCTGGGAGGGGCTCGCCAAGGGCCTGCTCGTGCTCGGCGTGATGTGGTGGGCATGGGTCGGCTACGCCTGGCTGACGAGCGTGGTCGACCCCGAGGAGGGCGCGGTCCGGATCGCGATCTTCGCGGCGATGGCCGCGCTGCTCGTCGTCGCGCTGAGCATCCCGCAGGCGTTCGGCGACCTCGCCCTGCTGCTGGCGCTCGCCTACTGCGGCGTCCGCCTCGGGCACATCGCGCTGTTCGTCATCGCCAGCAGCGACGACCCGGGACTGCGCCACTCGGTCCTCCGCCTGGCGATCAGCACGGCAATCGGGACCGGGCTGCTGATCGCCGCCTCGTTCGCCGACCACGAGCTGCAGGGTGCCCTCTGGGCACTGGCGCTGGCGCTCGACATGGGCGGGACGCTGATGATCGACGCCAGCGGCTGGCGCCTCTCCCCGAGCCACTTCGCCGAGCGCCACGGCCTGATCCTGATCATCGCGCTCGGCGAGTCGATCGTCGCGATCGGCATCGGCGCCGAGACCGGAGTCGACGCCGGCGTCGTCATGGCCGCCGTGCTCGGGATCGTCATCGCCGCGATGCTCTGGTGGATGTACTTCGACGTCGTCGCGCTCGTCTCCGAGCGCAGGCTCGTCGAGGCGCCCGAGGGCGTCGAGCGCAACCGCATGGCGCGCGACTCCTTCTCCTACCTGCACTTCCCGATGATCGCCGGGATCATCCTGATCGCGCTCGGCCTGAAGAAGACGCTCGAGCACGTCGACGACCCGTTGAAGCTGGTGCCAGCCTTCGCCCTGCTCGGCGGCGTCGCCATCTACTCGCTCGCTCACGTCGCCTTCCGCTGGCGCAACGTCCACACCTTCAACAGCCGTCGCTTCGGCTTCGCCCTGCTGATGCTCGCCCTGCTCCCAGTCGCCGTCGAGATCCCCGCGCTCGCCACCGTCGCCGGCGTCGCCGTCCTGCTCGTCGCCCTAGTCGCCTACGAGACCCTCAGCTACGGCGAGGCCCGCGCCAAGCTGCGCCACGAGGTCGCCCGGCACTGAAGCGGCCTAGAGTTGGCCGCACCTTCGACCGGACGACAGGAGACGCGATGCAGCTCGGGATGATCGGCCTCGGACGGATGGGCGCCAACATGGTGCTGAGGCTCATGCGTGACGGCCACGAGTGCGTGGTGTTCGACCTGAACGCAGACGCGGTCAAGCAGAGCGCGAGTGAGGGAGCGACCGGGGCGGAGAGCTTCGGGGACCTGGTCGCGAAGCTCGACAAGCCGCGCGCCGTCTGGATGATGGTCCCGGCCGGCGTCGTCGACCAGACGATCGCCGAGGTGGCGCCGCACCTCGAGGAGGGCGACACGCTGATCGACGGCGGCAACTCCTACTACCACGACGACCTGCGCCGCTCGGCCGAGCTGCGCGAGCGCGGCATCCACTACCTCGACGTCGGCGTCAGCGGCGGCGTCTGGGGCCTCGAGCGCGGCTACTGCCACATGATCGGCGGAGACGACGACGCGGTCGCACGGCTCGACCCGATCTTCGAGTCGCTCGCGCCCGGTGTCGGCGACGCGCCGCGCACGCCCGGCCGCGAAGGCGAGCCTTCGCAGGCCGAGAAGGGCTACCTGCACTGCGGCCCGTCGGGAGCCGGCCACTTCGTGAAGATGGTCCACAACGGCATCGAGTACGGCGTGATGGCCGCCTACGCCGAGGGGCTGAACATCCTCCGTCACGCCAACGTCGGCAGGGCCAGCCAAGAGGTCGACGCCGAGACGACGCCGCTGCGCGACCCGGGGCTCTACCAGTACGACCTCGACCTGCCGGAGGTCGCCGAGATGTGGCGACGCGGCAGCGTGATCGGCTCCTGGCTGCTCGACCTGACCGCCAGTGCCCTGCACAAGAGCCCCGACCTCGAGGAGTTCGGCGGTCGCGTCTCCGACTCCGGCGAGGGCCGCTGGACGGCGATCGCCGCCATCGACGAGGCCGTCCCCACCCCCGTCCTAAGCTCCGCCCTCTTCGAGCGCTTCTCCTCCCGCGGCGAGGCCGACTACGCCGACCGCCTCCTCTCAGCCATGCGCTTCGAGTTCGGCGGCCACCACGAGAAGCCGCAGAGCTAGCGGCTAGCCGACCTGCGCCGTCGCGTCCAGCGTCGGCGCCGTCCAGCCGCCGGACAGACGGCGGTGAAGCTGCACCGCCGAGGTCTCGGTCAAGCCCGAGATGAGGTCGATGACCACCCGTGCGCGCTCTGGTGGGCTGTTCCCTCCCTGCTCGAGCCGCTCGCGCGCGCCGGGTGGGAACAGCCGCCGGTCTCCGTCCTTGCCGGCCGGGCTCGCGTCGTAGTACCAGCCGAACAGGTCCGCGATCACCTTCTTCTGTCCGTGCTGGACCACCGCCAGGCCAGGACGGCGGATCACATAGACGCCGACGAGCAGCTTGAGCGCCTCGACCTCGCGGCGCACGTCCTCGTCGATCTTCAGGAGCACCTTGCCGTCGGGGGCGTTCTCGATCTCGAACGCCTCCAGGTACTTGGTGATCAGCTTCGACCCGAACTCGCGCATCACGGCGCGCAGGTCGCGGGTGTGGTGGTACGGCGCCACGGGACCCTCCACGCTGCAGAGCTCGTGGACGGTGCTCACGACCTCGGGGATCTCCAGCTTGGGGAAGGATCGCGGCGCGTCGTCGCGAGCCTCGTAGAGCAGCTGCTCGAAGCGCTTCAGCTCGTCGGCGCCCTCCTGCGCCAGCTGGTGGAGCGGGATCAAGCCGGCGCGATAGAAGTCGTCCATGTCGTGGAGGGCGTAGGTGAGGTCGTCGGCCCAATCCATCAGCTCGGCCTCGAAGCTGCGCTGGGGAAGCTCCTCCAGCATGTCCTCCGGCCATCCTTCGCGCGCGAACGCGTACGCCTCCTCGTCATCCTCGTAGTAGCCCCACTTCCGCTCGCGGACCCCGTCGTCGACGGGATCGGAGGGCCTGTGCCGCCACGGGTACTTCAGGATGCCGTTCAGGACCCGGCGGGTCAGATCGAGTCCGCGCGCGTCGTCGCGAACCGCGAGGTTCGTGACGATGCGAAAGCTCTGGGCATTGCCCTCGAAGCGATCGGACACACGATCGCGGGCGACGGCGTTGAGGACCTGCTCGGCGATGTGGCCGAACGGCGGGTGCCCGAGATCGTGCGCAAGGCAAGCCGCCTGGACGGCGTCCGGATCTATCGTCTCCGCCAGCCGCGCGGCCGCGCCGGTGAGCTGCTTGTGCTGGGCCATCCAGCGGAGGCGCTCGGCGTTGCGCCTGCCCACCTGAGCCACCTTCAGCGAGTGACCCAGCCGGTTGTGGAATGTGCGACCCGACTCCGAGGCTGTGACCTGGGTCACCGACGCGAGCCGGTGAAACGCCGAGGAGTAGAGGATGCGATCGCAATCGCGCTGGGCCGGAGTGCGGTACAGGGCACGGGCGTCGTCGACCGGTCCCCCCTCGGAACCCGTCCCCTCCGACATTCGCCGGTCGAGCTCGTTCTGCCGCTCGTCGCCGAGCGGCACCAGCCTCTCCACGTAGGGAACGCTACTCGCTCAGGCGAATGCGGTCCCCGTCGGCTCGCAGCACGCCGTCGTCGAGCAAGCGACTCAACGCCAGGCTCATCGCGCCGGCGCTCCAACCGTTGCGGGCCTGTGTCTTGAGCTCGTAGGCCGGCCATGCCCGCTCGGGTTGGCTCTCGCAGAGGGCCACCAGGGCGGTGCGCGCCTCAGCGATCTCCTCAGTCAGGTGCGTCGCCAACGGATCCGTGGTCTTCGTGGTCATCGTGAGCTCCATCTCTCTCAGGCTAAGCGCCCGGGGCGGGGCGGGTGAGCCGTGTTCCTGCAATCTGCGGCGAATTGATTGCTCGCCGCATCGGCGGTACCTTTACGGTAGGTACCGTAACTATGGCCAGGGCTCCCGACAGATTCAAATTTCGCTCTAAAAGCGGGAAAAATGCGACCTCAGCATCCCAAGACTTTAGGGATGAAGGACCGTAATCATGGCCGAGGAGGGCGACAACTCCGCGTGGAGCGGAGCCAGCGCGACGCAGCTCGCCATCGGCGAGGTCCTGCTGGCGACTTCGGAGCCGATGACCGCCTTCGAGATCGCCGCCGACCTCGGCGACCGAGATCCGTCGCGTATTCGCAAGGTCGCCCGCCAGATGGTGATCAAGCGCCTGCTCAGTGAGGAGGCGCCAAGGCCAGACGCCAAGCGCCTCGGACGGCCGCCGAAGGCCGCGTTCTCGCTCGTCGCCGACCAGCGCGCGCGGCTGGAGCGCGCCATCCACGGCCGGAGCCGGCCACCACGCGGCGGACAGCTCGTGTTCGCCGAGGCGACAGGCGACCGGACGGAGAGCCTGTTGGACGTGTTGTCCAACGCCGAGCTGATGGCGAAGGCGAGATGGTGGGCGCTCTGCGACGGGGACCGACAGGAGTACGTGATCGCCTTCGACGCCGATAGCTCCCACCAGCCGATGCTCGAGCTGACCGCCGTTCTCTCGGCGGCGAAGATCGGCCATCGGCGAGCTTCGCTCTCGCCGATACGACCGGCACGGGAGTTGGTCGCTCACGCTCGCCGAGCCAGGGCGGCGGCCAGACGCGCATCAGCGAGCGGTGAGACCCGCGACGAGGGCTGACGATCGCCGCGCCAAGGCGGCCGGGGTAATCGATCTATGCGACCCTTCCGCGATGATCCGGCTGCCCGAGACGATTCGCGCCTGTCTGTTCGACATGGACGGCGTGTTGACCGACACGGCGAGCGTGCACGCCGAGGCGTGGAAGCGGATGTTCGACGAGTACCTGCGCGAGCGACTGGGACCGGACACCGAGCCGTTCGACATCGCGCGCGACTACGGCCTCTACGTCGACGGCAAGCCACGTGAGGACGGCGTGCGCGACTTCCTCGCCTCGCGCGGGATCGAGCTGCCCGAGGGGACGCCGGACGATCCGCCCGAGGCGGACACGATCTACGGCGTGGGTAAGCGCAAGAACGTGCTGGTGCTGAAGCTGATCGAGGAGCGCGGCGTCGACGTCTACGAGGGCTCGGTCAGGTTCGTGGACGCGGCGCGCGCAGCCGGACTCAAGACCGCCGTCGTCTCGTCGAGCGCGAACACCAAGCTGATCCTCGACAGCGCCGGCATCGCCGACCGCTTCGAGGCGCGCGTCGACGGCGTGACGCTCGCGACGGAGGGCATCAAGGGCAAGCCGGCGCCGGACTCGTTCCTGCGCGCCGCCGAGCTGCTCGAGGTCCCACCCGCCGAGGCCGCCATCTTCGAGGACGCGCTCGCCGGCGTCGCGGCCGGGCACGCGGGCGGTTTCGGCGTGACCATCGGCGTCGACCGCCACGGCCAGCCCGACGCGCTGCGCGAGCATGGCGCCGACGTCGTCGTCTCCGACCTGGCGGAGCTGTTGACATGAGGAACGAGGACCGTCACCCGCCCGAGCCGTGGTCGTTCGTCGAGCGCGGCATCACGATCGACCGCCTGCCGCAGAGCGAGTCGCTGTTCGCGCTCGCCAACGGCCACATCGGCCTGCGCGGCAACCTCGACGAGGGCGAGCCGGTCGGCACGCACGGCACCTACCTCAACGGCTTCTACGAGTCCTACCCGCTCCAGTACGGAGAGCGCGGCTACGGCTTCGCCGAGGACGGCCAGTCGGTCGTCAACGTGCCCGATGGCAAGATCGTCCGGCTCCAGGTCGAGGACGAGCCGCTCGACATCCACCGCGGCACGCTCGAGCACCACGAGCGGCGGCTCGACTTCCGCACCGGCGTGCTCGAGCGCGACCTGGTCTGGCGGACCGCCTCCGGCCACGCGGTCAAGGTCAACACGAAGCGGCTGGTCTCGCTGTCGCTGCGCAGCGTCGCGGCGATTCTCTACGAGGTCGAGGCGATCGATCAGAAGGTGCGGATCGCGCTGCAGTCCAACCTCCAGGTCAACCGCCCGCGCGCCTCCGAGGTCGACGACCCGCGCGGCGGACGCCACCTCGAGGACGCGCTGCGCTCCGAGCTGTCGGTCCACGACGAGGTGCGCGTCGTGCTCGGCCACATGACGCGCTCGTCGGGCCTCTCGATGGCGTCGGGGATGGACCACGTCATCGAGTGCGATAGCGACGTCGAGCAGCTGACCCAGTCCGAGGACGACCTTGGCCGCGTAACGCTGTCGGTCGAGCTGCAGCCGGGCGAGAAGCTGCGGCTGGTCAAGTTCATCTCCTACCACTGGTCCTCGCAGCAGAGCGTCGAGTGGCTGCGCGACCAGGTCGACGCGAGCCTCGAGAGCGCGATCGCCGAGGGCTTCGACGGACTCGTCGAGGAGCAGGGGGAGATCCTCGACCGCTACTGGGAGCGCGCCGACATCCAGGTCGACGGCGACGCCGAGCTGCAGCAGGCGCTGCGCTTCGCGATGTTCCACGTCTTCCAGGCCGCCGCGCGCAACGAGGGCCGCGCGATCCCGGCGAAGGGCCTGACCGGCCGCGGCTACGACGGCCACGCCTTCTGGGACACCGAGACCTTCGTGCTGCCGCTGCTCACCTTCACCGCGCCGGCGACGGTCCGCCACGCGCTGATGTGGCGCCACTCGACGCTCGAGCAGGCGCGCGCCCGCGCCGAGCAGCTCCACCTGCGCGGCGCCGCGTTCCCCTGGCGGACGATCCACGGCGAGGAGTGCTCCGGCTACTGGCCGGCCGGCACCGCCGCCTTCCACGTCAACGCCGACATCGCCGACGCGGTCCGCCGCTACGTGATGATCACCGGCGACCACGAGTTCGAGGAGCACTACGGCTGTGAGCTGCTGGTCGAGACGGCACGGCTGTGGGAGAGCCTCGGCCACCACGACGACTACGGCTCGTTCCGCATCGACGGCGTCACCGGGCCGGACGAGTACTCGGCGCTGGTCGACAACAACGTCTTCACGAACCTGATGGCTCAGCTCAACCTGCAGTCGGCCTACAGGTCCACCGAGCGCCATCCCGAGACCGCCGAGCGGCTCGGCGTCGACGCGGACGAGCGCGCGGCCTGGAAGCGCGCCGCCGACGCGATGTTCATCCCGTTCGACGAACAGGCGGGCATCCACCCGCAGGACGACAGTTTCCTCCACCACCAGCGCTGGGACTTCGAGAACACGCCGGAGGAGAACTACCCGCTGCTGCTGCACTACCCGTACTTCCAGCTCTACCGCGAGCAGGTCGTCAAGCAGGCCGACCTCGTACTGGCGATGCAGATCCGCGGCGATGCCTTCACGCTCGAGCAGAAGCGCGCCAACTTCGACTACTACGAGCCGCTGACCGTCCGCGACTCTTCATTGTCAGCGGCAACCCAAGCGGTGATTGCCGCCGAGGTAGGCCACCTCGACCTTGCCAAGGACTACCTCTACGAGGCGTCGCACATGGACATCGCCGACCTCGAGCGCAACACCGGCGACGGGTTGCACATGGCCTCGCTCGCGGGTGCCGTGATCGCGACCGTCGCGGGCTTCGGTGGTCTGCGCGAGCAAGGCGGCAAGCTGTTCTTCAACCCGCGCCTGCCGGAGGGCATCGACCGGCTCTGCTTCGGCCTCGAGCTGCGTGGAACGCTGCTGCGCGTCGAGGTGACCGGCCAGGAGGCGACCTATCGCGTCGAGCGCGGCGCCGGCGTCCACCTCACCCACTGGGACGAGGCAGTCGACCTGATGGCCAAGCACGCGGCGACGCTGCCGATCCCGCCGGCCGCCGACCTGCCGACCCCGTCGCAGCCGCCCGGCCGCGAGCCCGGCAGCCGGCGGCCGAAGCAGCCGATCGAGTACCAGCCGCTCGAGGCGCAGCCGATCGACTTCGACGCCTAGACGGTCCGGCGATGGACGCTTGGATCCGCAGCCGAGCCGAGCAGATCGCGACGCGAGCCGGGCGCGACCTCAAGGCGCTCGTCGCGGTGTCGTCGCCGTCGGGTGACGTCGAGGGCGCCGAGGAGTGCATCGCGGTGGTCGGCGCGCTCGCACCGCCCGAGGCGGCGATCGAGCGGATCGCCTGCTCGTCGTCCGGCCACGCCGACGATGTCGTGCTGCGCCTGACCGGAACTGGCGCGCGGCGCCTGCTGCTGCTCGGCCATCTCGACACCGTCGTCGGGCACGGCGACCACCAACCACTCACCCGTAACGACGATCGGCTCGTCGGCTCGGGCGCGGTCGACATGAAGGGCGGCGACGTGCTCGCGCTCGGCGTCTTGCGCGCGCTCGCCGAGCGGACTGCCGACTACGCCGAGGTCGCGCTGCTGCTGGTGACCGACGAGGAGTGGCGCTCGGCGCCTTTCGTGCACGTCGAGGCGTTCGCCGGCTGGGACGCCTGCCTCTGCTTCGAGGCCGGTCAGTGCACCCCCGACGGGGACGAGGCGGTGATCGTCCAGCGCAAGGCAGCGGCGACGCTGCGCGTTCGCGCCGCTGGCCGTTCTGCCCACTCCGGCGCGGCGCCAGAGCGCGGCCGCAACGCGCTGCTCGCTCTGACGACCGCCGCGCAGGCGGTCTCGGCCGCGAACGCGCCCGACGGCCCGGACCGCCTGACCGCGGTCCCGACGATCATGCGGTCGGGCGATGCGTTCAACGTCGTCCCCGGCGACGGCGAGCTCTTCTGCGACCTGCGCTCGCTCGACACCGCGGCCTTCGACACCGTCCGCGCACTGGTCCCGTCGGAGGTCGGCGGCGCGACCCTCGACGCCGAGTTCATCCGCTACTGGCCGGCGATGGACAGCCGCGGCGCCACCGCGCCACTGCTCGCGACCGCCGGCGAGCGACTCGGCCGGCCGATCCTCGCCGCCGGCCGCGGCGGCGCCAGCGATGCCAGTCACTTCGCCGCCGCGATACCGCTGACGATCGACGGCCTCGGCCCGCGCGGCGGGGGTGCCCACGCGCGCGACGAGTACGTCCTCGCCGAGTCGCTGCGCTCGCGCGCGGAAGTCGCGCTGGCCGTCGTCGGCGCCGTACTCGCCGGCGACTGAACGGTTCTTGGGGTCGGCGCCCTAGCAAGCCTTCGATCGGCGAGATGGGCGTCTATGCTCGATCCCATCGCACGGGGCACCGACAGGCCAGCTGCCGAGTGGCGCTGAACGGGGGACGGGCGCCCGCCGGCCCGGCGGGCGGGCCGCAGGCGATCCTGCTGATCGAGGACGACGCCGGCGACGCGCTGCTCGTGCGCGAGGCGCTCGAGACGGCGGCGCCGGAGCTTGAGCTGCGCCAGGCCGGAACGCTGGCCGCGGCGCTCGACCAGCTGCCCGACGGCATCGCCTGCGCGCTGCTCGACCTCGGCCTGCCCGACGCAACCGGGATCGAGGGCGTCACACGGCTGCGTGAGGAGGCGCCGGGCATCGCCGTGGTGGTGCTCACCGGGCGCGACGACGAGCAGCTCGGCATCGATGCGCTCGGCGCCGGTGCGCAGGACTACCTCGTCAAGGGCCACGTCGAGCCCGAGGTGCTGGCGCGCGCGCTCCGCTACGCGATCGAGCGCCGTCGTGCCGAGCTCTCCGAGCACGAGCTGATCGAGGCGCGGCTGCAGGCGCGTGAGAACGCTCGCCTCGAGCGCGGCCTGCTGCCGACCGCGCTGATCGGCGACCCGCGGCTGCATCTGACCGCGGACTACCGGCCGGGTCGGCGGCGGGCGCTGCTCGGCGGCGACTTCTACGACGCGATCGAGCTCGGCGACGGCGCCGTCCACCTGATGATCGGCGACGTCTGCGGCCACGGCCCCGACGAGGCCGCGCTCGGCGCGTGCCTGCGCGCCGCCTGGCGCGCGCTGACGCTGGCCGGCCATTCGCAGCAGGAGGTCATGGCGACGCTCCACCGGATGCTGCCGCACGAGCGCCATCAGCCCGACGTCTTCGCGACGTTGTGCACGCTCGAGATCGCCCCCGACCGCGACGCCGCGAGCATCCGCGTCGCCGGCCACCACGCGCCGATCCTGATCGATTCCAATGGCGTCTCGATCGTCGACGTACCGGACGGCGCGCCGCCGCTCGGGATCTTCGAGCAGGACGACTGGCCGGCGCAGCGGCAAATGCTCACCGGGCCCTGGTCGCTGCTGCTCTACACCGACGGGCTCGTCGAGGGCAGGATCGGCGCCGGCCACGAGCGACTCGGGGAGCAGCGGCTGGTCGAGACGATCGAGCGCCAGCTGGGGGCGACGGCGAGCTGGCCCGGCGACGCCCCGGTGCTGCTCGACCGCCTGATCGCCGAGGTCGAGCAGCTCAACGGCGAGCCGCTGACCGACGACCTCGCGGTGCTCCTGCTGTCCAGCTCCGGCGCCGGCGCGTGACCGACGCATCGTCGACGACCGCCCGGCGCGGCGGCCGCTTCAGCGTCAACCAGTGGTTCGCGATCGCGACAGCCATGCTCAGCCTCGTGACGGTGGCCAGCATCGCTGTCGGGGTCGTCGCGATCGTCAACCTCTCCGACAAACGATCGCTGGTGGTCGACCACCTCGATCCGGCGGCGGTCGAGGCGCTGCGACTCACCAACGCGCTCGTCAACCAGGAGACCGGCGTGCGCGGCTACGTGCTCGCCGGCGAGCCGAGCTTCCTCGCGCCCTACCGGGCCGGACGGGTCGACGAGCGGCGGGCGATCGCCAGGCTGCGCGGCCAGCTCGACGAGCCGGGCCTGGGCGGCGTGTCCGACGATCTCGCCGCCGTCATCCGCGACGCGCGCGCATGGCAGCTGAGCTACGCCCGGCTGACGATCGCCCGCGTGCGGCGTGAGGGGGGCGGTGCGATCGGCAACGCCGGGATCGAGCGCGGCAGGCAGCTATTCGACCGCGTGCGTGCCTCGCTCGCAAACCAGGAGAGCGGACTCGCCGCCGCCCGCGCCGCCGGCCGCGAGGAGTTTCGCGACGCCGCGACGTTCCTGTCGATCTCGTTCGGCGCGATCGTCATCCTGCTGCTGATCGCGCTCACCGGCACGCTGGTGATGCTGCGCCGCACGGTGACGCTGCCGATCGGCGTGCTCGGACGCCGTGTCCGCCGCGTAGCCCAAGGCGATTTCGACACGCCGATCCGCGGCGCCGGCCCGCGCGACATCGCCAACCTCGCCGCCGACATCGACTCGATGCGCCAGCGGATCCTCGCCGAGCTGTCGGCGCTGCGCGAGACCCACGAGCAGCTCGACGCCCAGACGCGCGACCTCGCGCGCTCGAACGCCGAGCTCGAGCAGTTCGCCTACGTCGCATCGCACGACCTGCAGGAGCCGCTGCGCAAGGTGGCGAGCTTCTGCCAGCTGCTGGAGCAGCGCTACAAGGGCCAGCTGGACGAGCGCGCCGACCAGTACATCGAGTTCGCCGTCGACGGAGCGAAGCGGATGCAGCAGCTGATCAACGACCTGCTCGACTTCTCGCGCGTCGGCCGGATGGGCGACACGCCGCAACCGGTCGATCTCGGCGAGGCCGCCCGGCGCGCGCTGGCCAACCTCGACGCGGCGGTCGTCAAGTCGCGCGCCCAGGTCGACGTCGGGCTGCTGCCGACGGTCAGCGGCGAGGCCTCCTTGCTGACCGCCCTGTTCCAGAACCTGATCGCCAATGCGCTCAAGTTCCACGGCGAGGATCCACCCGAGATCCGCATCCGAGCTGAGCGCGACGGCAGCGAGTGGGCGATCGCCTGCTCCGACAACGGCATCGGGATCGACCCGGAGTACGCCGAGCGGGTGTTCGCGATCTTCCAACGGCTGCACGGCAAGGACGAGTACGCTGGCACCGGAATCGGGCTGGCGATGTGTCGCAAGATCGTCGAGCACCACGGAGGCCGCATCTGGCTGGACCCCGCCGCCGCGCCCGGGACGACGTTCCGCTTCACACTGCCCGTACTCGAGGAGACCAGATGACTTCCCCGCCGCCCCCGAACGCCAAGCCGATCGACGTCCTGCTCGTCGAGGACGACCCCGGCGACACGCTGATGATCCGCGAGGCGTTCGAGGACAACAAGGTGCGCAACCGGCTGACCTGCGTCACCGACGGCGTCCAGGCGCTCGAGTACCTGCGCCGCGAGGGCGAGTACGCCGGCGCCCCGCGCCCCGACCTGATCCTGCTCGACCTCAATCTGCCGCGCAAGGATGGTCGCGAGGTCCTTGCGGAGATCAAGGGCGACGGCGATCTGCACACGATCCCCGTCGTCGTCTTGACGACCTCGCAGGCCGAGGAGGACGTGCTGCGCAGCTACAAGCTCCACGCCAACGCCTACGTCACCAAGCCGGTCGACTTCGAGCGCTTCATCGAGGTGGTGCGCCAGATCGACGACTTCTTCGTAACCGTCGTGAAGCTGCCGAGCAACGACGCCTGAGGGCAGGATTCGCGCCGGCGCCGGCGAACACCTCCGAGCGAGGAAGCATCCACGCCCCCGAGGAGGATTCCCATGACCGGTCCGTACCCGACGCAGGGCGATCCCGCCCCGCCGTCCAGCGACTACCCCGTCCAGTACGACGTCGAGTACCCGGATCGGCAGCTCAACCGGCTGACGACCTTCTTCCGCATCTTCACCGTGATCCCGATCGCGATCGTGCTCGCGGCGGTCTCAGGCGCCACCTACAGCACCGGCCGCTACACCTACGCCGTCGCGGCCGGCGGCATCCTGATCGGCGGCCCGCTGCTGATGATCCTCTTCCAGAAGAAGTACCCACGCTGGTGGTTCGACTGGAACCAGGAGCTCGCCCGCTTCACGGCTCGCGTGCACGTCTACGTCTCGCTGCTCGACGACAAGTACCCGTCGACCGACGAGCACCAGTCGGTGCGCTTCGACATCCGCTACCCGAACGCCGAGACCGAGCTGATGCGCGGCATGCCGCTGGTCAAGTGGATACTCGCGATCCCGCACTACATCGTGCTGTTCCTCCTCAGCATCGGCGCCTTCGTCGCGGTCGTGATCGCCTGGTTCGCGATCCTCTTCACCGGCAGCTATCCGCGCGGGCTGTTCGACTTCGTCGTCGGCGTCCAGCGCTGGTACTGGCGCGTCGCCGCCTACGCCTTCCTGCTGACGACCGACCAGTACCCGCCGTTCCGTCTAGCTCCATAGCTTCCATAGCGCCGCCGCTAGATTCACCAGGATGCGTCTAGAGGGCATCCACCACATAACGGCAATCACCGGCGACGCGCCGGGCAACGTCGACTTCTACGCGCGGGTGCTCGGCCTGCGGCTGGTCAAGAAGACGGTCAACCAGGACCAGCCGTCGGTCTACCACCTGTTCTACGCCGACGAGCAGGGCAGCCCGGGCGCCGACATCACGTTCTTCGAGTTCCCCGGCGCGGCGCCCGGCCGCGCCGGCGCCGGGATGGTCCACACGATCGTCTGGCGCGTCGCCTCAGAGGAGGCGCTCGACTTCTGGACCGGCCGCCTCGCCGCCGAGGGCGTCGAGACCGAGCGCGGCGCCCACTCGCTCGCCTTCGCCGACCCCGAGGGCCTGCGCCACGAGCTGCTCGTCGCCGACGTGCCCGACCAGCCGCTGATCGCCGACCATCCCGAGGTCCCGCGCGAGCTCGCGCTGCAGGGCTTCCACGCCGCGCGCGCCTACTCCAGCGATCCGGACGCCAGCAGCGAGCTGCTCGAGCAGCAACTTGGCTTCGCTCCCGTCGCCGACGGCGACGACCAGCCAGCCAACATCGGCGCGACACGCGTCTACGAGGTCCGCGGCGACTCCCGCGGCGGCCACTGGATCTACGACGCGCCGCCCGGCGAGCCAGGTCGCGAGGGCTCCGGCACCGTCCACCACATCGCCTGGGCCTCCACGATGGACGACCACGAGGCCTGGCGCGAGCGCGCCCTCGCCGGCGGCGCCCGCGCCACCGAGATCATCGACCGCTTCTGGTTCAAGTCGATCTACTTCCGCGAGCCATCCGGCGTCCTCTTCGAGATCGCCACCCTCGGCCCCGGCTTCGACGCCGACGAGGACCACGCCCACCTCGGCGAGAAGCTCGTCCTCCCACCCCGCTTCGAGCCCCTCCGCGACAAGATCGAAGCCACCCTCACCCCGATCCAGAATCCTCGCACCTCCTAGCCCACAGTTCTTCGGGCTAGGGCTCTGGTGGTGGCGGGGCGGGGTCCTGTCTCCGGTGGTGTTTTGCGTGCTCGGCTCCGCGGCGACTTCGCCCCGTCCCTGGCGCGGTCGGGGTGTAGCGCGCGGGACGCTGGTTGACGGGAGGGGCTGCGCGCCTGCTGCGCCTGCGCGCGCAAAGCCACCACCGTCGCCACCCCGCCAGTAACGTCTATCCCCGTACAAAGGGATTAGCGGGGTTGGGGGCGCTATGGCCTCAAGGGTCGGAACCGCTTTCGCTCTACACCCCGCTTGGCTAGACACCTGGTGGTTTGGGCTAGGGATGTGACGCGGCTTCCGCGGGTGGCGACGATTTTGCGTTTGCGCGCGCAGGCGCAGCGAGCGGAGCGTCCGGGCGGAGCCCCTGCCGTCGAACCACACGGAGCACCCACCCCCAACAACTCGCGCCAGGCACGGGGCGGAGTCCCAGCGGAGCCGCGGAGCCGAGCACGGAAACCAAAATCGGAGACAGGCCCCGCGGCCAGCACCACCAGAGCCCTAGCCCGAAGAACCACCAACCAAACGTATCTTTGTGATATATCTTGCCGAGACATGGAGCTTGGCAATACTTCCTACCTGATCCTCGGGATGCTCCGCAAGGGGCCGAAGAGCGGCTATGAGATCAAGGCGCAGGCAGACGTCTCGACGCGGTTCTTCTGGGCGATCAGCTACGGGCAGATCTATCCGGAGCTGAAGCGGCTCGACCGGGCGGGCCTGATCGAGGGCGTGACCGACCCCGACGACGGCCGGCAGCGGCGCGTCTACTCGATCACGCCGCTTGGCGAGGAGGCTCTGCGCGAGTGGCTGACCCGCCCGGGTGAGCTGCACTCCGAGTTGCGCCACGAGGGCGTCCTGCGCTTCTTCTTCGCCGACTCGCTCGACCACGAGGAGCGCGTCGCCCTGCTGCGTGCGATGCGCGTCAAGCACGAGCGGTTGCGCGAAGAGCTGCTGGCGATCGCCCCCGGGGCCGACGAGGCACGCGGCAAGGGCGGGAACAGCCTGTCGCTGCTGACGCTCGAGACCGGGATCGCGTACCAGGACTTCTTCGTCGATCTCTGCGACCGGCTCGAGCGACGCCTCGCCGAGACGGAATCGGAGACGGAATCCACCACTGGAGGGAGCTGAACCGATGTTCGACGCACTCGCACGCCTCGCCGACGGCCGCGGCAAGTTGGTAGTCGGTCTGGCGATCCTCTTCTTCCTCGTCGCCGGAGTGGTCGGCGGCGGTGTCGCGGACAAGCTCGACCCCTACGGCGCCGACGACCCGGACACCGAGACCGTCAAGGCCGCGCAGCACCTCCAGGCCGCGGGGCACCGCGACACCAGCGTCGTCGTGCTGATCGAGAACGCGCCGCCCGAGAGCTCGCGCACGGATCAGCGCGTCGCGCGCATCCAGGAGAAGCTCGCCGACGATCGCGACGTCGCGTCGGTGGCCAGCATCGACTCGACGCGCCAGCTCGACTTCGTAGCGGAGGACGGCAAGGCGCAGTATCTCGCGGTCGCGCTGAAGCCGACCGACGACAAGGAGTGGCAGGCCGCCGCCGAGCAGATCGCCGACGACCTCGCCGGCGAGCCCGGCGTGAAGGTCGGCGGTCCGGCACTCGCGCAGGCCCAGGTCAACGATCAGGTCGAGTCCGACCTCAAGCGCGCGGAGATGCTGGCGTTCCCGCTGCTCTTCCTGCTGTCGCTGCTGTTCTTCCGCAGTCTCGTCGCGGCGGCGTTGCCGCTGCTCGTCGGCGGGTTGGCGATCGTCGGGACGTTCCTGACGCTCAGCATCGCCTCGGAGTTCGGCTCGATCTCGATCTTCGCGCTCAACCTGACCACCGGTCTCGGGCTCGGCCTGGCGATCGACTACTCGCTGTTCGTCGTGTCGCGCTACCGGGAGGAGATCGCCAAGGACGGGCCCGGACTGCCGGCGATGCGGCGGACGATGGCGACCGCCGGCCGGACCGTGCTGTTCAGCTCGCTGACGGTCGCGGCGGCGCTCGCCTCGCTGCTCGTCTTCCCGCAGCGCTTCCTCTATTCGATGGGCCTCGGCGGTGCGGCTGTCGCGCTGCTTGCCGCGGCGGTGTCGCTGCTCGTGCTGCCGGCCGTCCTCACGCTGCTCGGCAATCGCGTCAATGCCGGTGCACCGAAGTTCCTCCAGCGCCGCGCGGAGGCCGACGCGCGGCCCGACAGCGAGGGGTTCTGGTACCGGCTGTCGCGCTTCGTACAGCGCTTCCCGGGCCGGATCGCTATCGCGACGACGGTGCTGATGCTGACGCTCGGGATCCCGTTCTGGTCGATCGAGTTCACATCCGTCGACGCCCAGATCCTGCCCCAGGATCGCAGCGCGCGACAGGTCGACGACGTGCTGAGAGCCGACTTCCCGCCGTTCCGCGACACCCCGATCGACGTGCTCGTGACCGGCGCGAACGAGGGACAGGTGACCGCGATCGGCGAGCGGATCGCCCGCCTGAGCGGGGTCGATCGCATCTTCAGCCCGACCGAGTTCGACAACGGCGACACGCTGATCCAGGCGATCGCCGCCACCCCGCACATATCCGCCGCCAGCCAGGAGACCGTGCGCCAGATCCGCGATCTCGAGCCACCGCCTGGCGCGACGATCCAGGTGGCCGGCGCGACAGCCGACTTCGTCGACTTCCAGAGCAGCCTCGTCGATCACCTGCCGGTGGCGGTCGCGATCGTCGTGATCGCGACGCTGCTGATCCTCTTCCTGATGACGGGATCGGTAGTGCTGCCGGTCAAGGCGCTGGTGATGAATGTGCTCAACTTGAGCGCGGTCCTCGGGATCCTGGTGTTCGTGTTCCAGGACGGACGCCTGGAGAGCCTGCTCGGCTACACCAGCCAGGGCGGGCTCGAGCAGACGATGCCGGTGCTGCTGTTCGCGATCGCCTTCGGCCTCTCGACCGACTACGCCGTCTTCCTGCTGTCGCGGATCAAGGAGGCCCGCGACGGCGGCGCCACGGACTCCGACAGCGTCGCGATCGGCCTCGAGCGGACCGGGCGAATCGTCACCGCGGCGGCGGTGCTGTTCGCGATCGCGATCGGCGCGTTCGCGACGTCGGAGATCGTCTTCATCAAGCAGAACGGCATCGGCACCGCGCTCGCCGTGCTGATCGACGCGACGATCATCCGGGCGCTGCTCGTCCCGTCCCTGATGGAGCTGCTCGGCAAGTGGAACTGGTGGGCGCCGGGTCCGCTGCGCCGGCTCCACGACCGGATCGGGATCAGCGAGCAGCCAACCGGCGAGCCGCGGACGGCGGAGGCGTAGCCTTAGGCGGGCATGGCGCCCCGGACACGCAGCTTCAAGCACGACGGCCACCGGCTGGTCTACGACGAGTACGGCAAGGGCGAGCGGCCGATCGTGCTGACGCCCGGGCTGTTGTTCAACCGCAAGATGCACCAGCCGCTCGCCGAGGCGCTGGCGGAGCGCGGCCACCGCGTGCTGTGCCTCGACCTGCTCGGCCACGGCGACTCGGACCGCCCCGAGGAGATGTGGGAGTACTCGATGACCACCTTCGGGGCGCAGACGCTCGGGCTGCTCGACCACCTCGGGATCGAGCAGGCGGTGCTGGGCGGGACCTCGCTCGGCGCCAACAGCGCCCTCGAGGCCGCGGCCCGCGACCAGTCGCGCGTCAAGGGCCTGCTGGTCGAGATGCCGGTACTCGACAACGCGCTGCTCGGCTGCGCGATCGGCTTCACGCCGCTGCTGGTCTCGCTGACCTTCGGGGCGCCGATCACCCGGCCGCTGAGCCGTGCCGCGCGGCTCGTCCCGCGCCGCGGCCCGTTGCTCGGCAGGATGATGCTCGACTGGATCGGCCAGGATCCGAAGCCGTCGGCTTCCGTGCTCCAGGGCCTGTTCTTCGGCCGCGTGGCGCCGCCGACCGAGGTCCGCCGGACGCTGGCGCCTCCAACGCTGGTGATCGGGCATACGCGCGATCCGATCCACCCGTTCTCCGATGCCGACATGCTCGTCCACGAGATGCCGAACGCGAGGATCGTCGAGGCCTCCTCGATCGTCGAGCTGCGCATGGCGCCGGAGCGACTGACCGGCGAGATCGCGGAGTTCGTCGACCGCTGCTGGGCTCCGGCGCCCAAACGCCGGGCGCCGCGGCGCCGGCGCGAGCCGGCGAGCCGCATAGGGGTGGCGCGGAGGCCACCCGCCCACTAGTCTTCCTCCGCGAATGGCCAGCCGGAGGGAGCAGAAGGAGCAGCTTCGCAAGGAGCGCGAGCAGCGTGAAGCCGCCGCGAAAGCGGGGCAGCGCCGCCGTCAGCTGATCGGCTACGGCGTCGGCGGCGGGATCGTCGTGGTCGCCATCGTCGTCGCGGTCGTCCTGCTGGGAGGCGGCGGGGGCGGCAGCAGCTCCGCCTCCGGTGACGTGCTGCCGGACGGCGGCAGCTACCCGGAGCCGACCGATGACGTCGAGGTCGCGACGGCGGCGAAGAACGCCGGCTGCGAGCTGAAGACCTTCCCCGCCAACAGCCGCGAGCACCTTGCCGACCTGGCCCAGACCGTGAAGTACGCCTCGAAGCCGCCGACGTCGGGCCAGCACTACCAGGCCCCCGCCGAGGATGGCGCCTACGAGGACCCGCCAGACGTCAAGGAGCTCGTCCATACGCTCGAGCACGGCAGGATCATCGTCTGGTTCAAGAAGGGCCTGCCGGCGGATCAGCGCGCGGCGCTCAAGAAGTACTACGACGACGACACCTACCAGATGGTCCTCACCCCGGACATGACCGGTATGCCATTCGCGGTGGCCGCCACCGCCTGGAACCGCGATCCGCAGCCGAATGGGACCGGACAGCTGCTGGGCTGCCCCAAGCTCAACGATGAGGTCTTCACGGCCATCGAGTCCTTCAAGGACGAGAACCGGTCGCGCGGGCCCGAGCCCGTCCCCTAGCCAGCGTTCTCGCCGAGTCGCCGCGCGAGCCGCCGGTTGATGCGGCGCGGCCACAGCGGCCCGCCGTAGACGAAGCCCGTGTAGGCCTGGACGAGGGTCGCGCCCGCCTCGATCCGCTCCCAGGCGTCGTCGGCGCTCTCGATGCCGCCGACGGAGATCAGCACGAGGTCGTCGCCGGCGCGGTCGCGCAGGCGCCGCAGCACCTCTACCGCGCGGCGCTTCAGCGGCGCCCCCGAGATCCCACCGTAGACGGCGGCACGCTCGTCGGCGCTGGAGCGCGCGAGGACATCGGTGTCGACGGTCGTGTTGACCGCGACGAGTCCGTCCAGGCCCGCTTCCACGGCGTAGTCGGCGATCGCGTCGATCGCGGCGTCGGCGAGATCGGGGGCGATCTTGACCAGCAGCGGCGGCTCGTGCCCGACCTCGCGCAGCTCGTCGCGGACGGCTTCGACGAGGCCGCGCAGCTCGTCGACCGACTGCATCGACCGCAGGCCCGGGGTGTTCGGCGAGCTGACGTTGATCACCAGGTAGTCGGCGAACGGGGCGAGCAGGCGAACCGTCGCGCGGTAGTCCGCCGCGGCGTCCGCCAGCTCGACGTCCATGCTCTTGCCGACGTTCACGCCGACGACGACGCGGCGTGGCCGTCGTCCGCCGAGCCTCCGCGCGAACGTCTCCGCACCCGGGTTCGGGAAGCCCATCCGGTTGTAGAGCGCGCGATCGCGCGGCAGCCGCCCGACACGCGGCTTGGGGTTGCCCGCCTGCGCGCGAGCGGTGACCGTGCCGACCTCGACATGCCCGAATCCGAGGTCGCCGAGCGCCGCGAAGCACTCGGCCTCCTTGTCGAGTCCGGCGGCGACGCCGAGCGGACTGGCGAACCTCAGGCCGAGCGCCTCCACCTCGAGCCGGGGGTCGCGTGGGCTCAGCATCCGACGCAGGACGGCGCCCGCACCAGGAAGGCGACCGATCGCGGCGAGCATCCGGGTGCCGATCCGATGCGCTCGCTCGGCATCGAGCCGCAACAGGAGGTGCCGGAAGAGGAAACGGTAGATCAAGGGGCCCAGAAGCTAGCCGGATCCGGGGACGGCCGTGCACACGCGGTTGCAGGGCCGCAACGGATGCCGTCTGGTCGTGTTCGATGGGGGAGATGGGACGCACGCTGGCAGTTGTGGCGATCGCGGCCGTCGCCGCGCTGGGGGCCGTGGCGGCGCCGGCGCTCTCGACCAAGCCCTACCGGCCCGAGCCGGTCGACTTCTCGATCGCCGCGCAGGGCTTGCTGGGCGATCCCGATCCCGACGCCGGGGTGGTGTCCGAGCCGATCGAGGCGCCGAAGCGGTTCAACCTCGTCGGCCTGACCTGGTCCGGCGACGACGAGCCCGCGCTCTCGATGCGCACCCGCGGCGACGGCGGCGGATGGACGCCCTGGACCGCGGTCGGCGCCCACGCCGAGGACGGCCCCGACCCCGGCACCGACGAGGCCACCGCCTCCGGCATGTCGAACCCAGTCTGGGCCGGCGAGGCCGACTGGGTCCAGTACCGCTCCTCGGAGCGGCTGCCCGGCGCGCGGCTGCACTTCGTCAACACCGCCGGCACGGCGACCGCGACCGACCGCGCCGAGACGGCGCTGCGTGGGGCCGCCAACGACGCCGTCACGACCGCCGCGACCCTCCTGAGCGCCGATCTCGCCGGCGCCCAGGAGCCCCAGCCGGCGCTGGTGTCGCGCGCGAGCTGGGCCGGCGACGACTGCCCGCCGCGAACCGGGCCGGTCTACGGCGAGGTCCGCGCCGCCTACGTCCATCACACGGTCAACATCAACGACTACAGCCGCGCCGAGGCGCCGCGGGTCGTGCTCGGCATCTGCCGCTACCACCGCAACACCAACGGCTGGAACGACATCGGCTACAACTTCCTCGTCGACCGCTTCGGCACCCTCTACGAGGGCCGCGCGGGCGGCGTCGGCGCCGCCGTCGTCGGCGCTCAGGCCGAGGGCTTCAACTCGTACTCGACCGGCATCGCCAACATCGGCACCTTCAGCAGCGTGCCGCAGAGCCAGGCCGCGCTCGAGGCGACGGCGCGGCTGATCCGCTGGAAGCTGCCGCTGCACGGCTACCCGACCGACGGCACGGCCGTCATGAAGAGCGCCGGCGGCGGCACCAACCGGTACCCGGCGGGATCGAGCGTGCGCGTCCCGCGCGTGCTCGGTCACCGCGACACCAACGCCACCGAGTGCCCCGGCGGCGCGCTCTACGCCCAGCTCGACGACCTCCGCTCGCTGGTCGGCGGCGTCGCGCCGCGAGGCACCGCGACCAGCATCGCCACCCAGCTCGGCGCGCGCAGGTCGGCGATCGACTACGGCGACAGCGCGACGCTGTCCGGCCGCCTGACGACGAGCAGCGACGCCCCGGTCGGCGGTCAGCCGGTCACCGTCCAGGCGAAGATCGACGGCCGCTGGACGACGTCGTCGACCCCGACCACCGCGGGCGACGGGTCGTTCGCCGCGGTCGTCAAGCCGAAGCTGACCCGGACGCTGCGCGTCCGCTTCGCGGGCGCCGGCGACCTGCGCTCCTCGGTCACGCCGACGCTGACGCTGGCCGTCCGCCCGCTGGTGACGCTGCGCCGTCCGCCGCGGCGCGGCGCCGCGCGTGCGCGCGTGAAGCTGCGCGGCAGCGTCAAGCCGCGCAAGGCCCGCGTCTACCAGGTGCTCCAGCTCGAGCGTCGCGGCCGCTTCCGCAACGTCGGCGTCAAGGCGCTGAGAACCACCCGCGGGGGCGCGTTCAGCGGCTTCTTCATTCCCTCCGGCGCCGGCACCTACCGCTTCTACGTCACTACGAAGGCCGACACCGGCAATGCCCGTGGCGCGACCGAGATGGTCACCGTCCGTGTCGGCCGCGCCGCAAGGTCGGTGCGCGGCGGAGCTCAGGTCCGTCAGTCCCGCGCGAGCGGCGGCGGATCGCCGTCCGGCGGGGCCTCGTCCCACCCTTGGGTGAGGTCGCTGCTGTAGAGGCCGTGGCCGGTGACCAGCATGCGGGCGGTGCGGGCGAGGATGCGCAGGTCGAGGGCGAGCGAGCGGTTGTCGACGTACCAGACGTCGAGCTCGATCCGCTCGGGCCAGGAGAGCGAGGTGCGGCCGTTGACCTGCGCCCAGCCGGTGATCCCGGGCTTGACCTCGAGCCGGCGGCGCTGGCGCGGCGTGTAGCGGTCGACCTGGACCTGGACGGTCGGGCGTGGGCCTACGACCGCCAGCTCGCCACGCGCGACGTTGAGGAGGTTCGGCAGCTCGTCGAGCGAGAGGCGGCGCAGCAGGCGGCCGACGCGGGTGATCCGCGTATCGCCGTCCTCGATGTAGAGGCCGGCGCCGCTGTGCTCGGCGTCGACGACCATCGTGCGCAGCTTGATCAGCTCGAACGGAACGCCGTCGCGACCAACGCGGCGCTGGCGGTAGAGGACCGGCCCGCGCGAGTCGAGCTTGATCGCGAGCGCGCAGATCGCGAGCACCGGCGTGGCCGCGAGCAGCGCGAGGCCGGCGACGAGCAGGTCGAGCAGGCGGTTCACGCGGCCCGCCCTCGGTTACCGTGGCACCGGTTCACGTGCGGATTCTCTACCTGCATCAGTTCTTCATGACCCGCGACGGGACGGGCGGCACGCGCTCGTACGAGTTCGCGCGTCGTCTGGTCGCCGCCGGTCACGAGGTGACGATGGTAACCGCGGGCGACGGCGCCGAGCGCGAGGTCGACGGCATCCGCGTCGTCGCGGCGCGCGGCGGCTACGGCGACTACATGCGCGCGACCGGCGTCGGCTATGGCCGGCGTCTGCTGGCCTTCGCCCGCTTTGCGGTCGCCGCCACGGTCGCGGCGCTGCGCGGCCCGCGACCCGACGTCGTGTTCGCGACTTCGCCGCCGCTGACGATGGCGCTGCCGGCGATCGCCGCGGCTTGGCGCTGGCGTGCGCCGCTGGTCTTCGAGGTGCGCGACCTCTGGCCCGAGGCCCCGATCCAGATGGGCGCGCTGCGATCGCCGTGGGCCCGGCGGCTCGCCCGCTGGCTGGAGCGGCGCGTGTACCGCTCGGCGACCGAGATCGTCGCGCTGTCGCCTGGAATGCGCGACGGGATCGTCGCGACCGGCGTCGCGCCAGAGCGGGTAACGCTGATCCCCAACGCCTCCGACCTCGATCTCTTCTCGCCCGAGCTCGACCCGGGCGACCTGCGCGAGCGGCTCGGGCTCGGCCACGGCGACTTCGTCTGCGCCTACTTCGGCACGATGGGCGAGGCCAACGACCTGACGCAGGTGATCGATGCGGCGGCGCTGCTGAAGGTGCCGGCCGCCGGGGCGGGCGCAGCGGCGGCCGGCACGAACGACCGTAACGCCAACGAGGATCGCGCGCCGGTTGTCTTCGTCCTCCAGGGCGACGGCAAGCGCCGCGCGGCGCTCGAGGCCGACGTGCGCCGCCGTGGCCTCGACAACGTCGTGTTCGCCCCGGCCGGCGACAAGCGCGCCGCCGCGCGGCTCGCCGCGGCATCCGACGCCTGCATGACGATCTTCAAGGACGTGCCGATCCTCGCGACCAACTCGCCGAACAAGCTGTTCGACACCTTCGCCGCGGGGCGGCCTGCGATCGTCAACACCGACGGCTGGCAGCGCGTGCTCGTCGAGGAGCACGAGGCCGGCGTCTACGCGCGGCCGGGCGACGCCGCCGATCTCGCGGAGAAGGTGCTCGCGCTGCGCAACGACCCCGAGCGCGTGCGTCGCTATGGCGCCAACGCTCGCCGACTCGCCGAGCGCGAGTTCGACCGCGATCTACTCGCCGAGCGTCTGCGCGCGGTGTTGGAGCGCGCGGCAGGGAGCGCGTCGTGAGCGACGTAGAGCTCTCCTACTGCGTCGTCAACACGAACGGGCGCGAGTACCTGCTCGCCTGCCTGGCGGCGATCGATCGGACACATCCGGCCGGGGTCTCGCACGAGATCCTCGTGCTCGACAACTGCTCCGACGACGGATCCGTCGCTGCCGTCGAGCAGAGCCGGCACGACGCGCGCGTGATCGCGCTCGACCGGCGGGCCGGCAAGGCCGAGAACGACTCGACGCTGCTGGAGACCGCGCGCGGGCGCTACTGCCTGCTGCTGAACGAGGACTCCGAGCTGCACGCCGGCGCGGCGGCGGCACTGCTCGCGGCGCTCGAGGAGAACGAGGTCGCGGCCGCGGCCGGCGCCCAGCTGCTGTCGACCGAAGGCGAGCGCAAGGCCTGCGCCTGGCGGCTACCTGGCGTCGCCACAGCGCTGGCCGGCGTGCTGTTCCTGCACAAGCTGGTCACGACGCAGAGCCGCGGCAAACGCACGCGGCGCGTCGGCTGGACGCAGTCGAGCGCGATGCTCGTCCGCCGCGCGGCGGCCACCGAGATCGGCTACCTCGACCCGGACTTCTTCGTCTACTCGGACGAGACCGACTTCTGCAAGCGGCTGCACGACGCCGGCTGGGCGATCCTCTACGTGCCGGACGCCCACGCCGTCCACCACGACCAGCTGACGACCGACCTGCGCCGCGCGCGGCGCAGGATCGTCGAGTTCCACCGCAACCGCGACCTCTACATGCGCAAGCACCACACCACGGTCGCTCGCCTGGTCACGCGGCTGCTCGGCGTCGCCTTCTACCTCGAGCGCGCACTGGCGGCGAGCGTCCTGCCGGGCCACGATCCGCGACGCTTCCTGCTGCACGCCCGCCAGGAGCTGGCGCCCGGCCGCGACGAGGGGATCCGCGAGGCGGCCGAGGAGTACAACCGCCGGGCGCGAATCGCACCCTGACCATGGACCATCCCGACCTCGCCAACATCGCCTGTCTCATAGCGGCCGCCGGCGTCGTGGCGCTGCTGGCCGGTCGCGGGCGTGCGCTGGTCGTCGGCGGCCTGGTCGCGATCGGCCTCGGCGGCGCCGGACTGATCCATGCGGCCTCCGGGATCGGCCGGCTCGACGCGCTCGCCAGCGGTCCCGGCGTGGTCGCGGCCGTGCTCGGCCTCGCCGTCCTGGTCGCCGCCGCCGCGATGCTCGTGCGCAATCCCGCCTGGCTGCCGCTGGCGGTCCTGGTCGCCGCGCCGCTGCGACCGCCGCTGACGCTCGAGGACGGCGGCGGGTTCCCGATCGCGCTCGCCGAGAACGGCGAGCTGGGCCGGCTGCTGCTGCTCTACTTCGTGCTCGCCGCCGGCGCGCTCGCGCTCGCTTGGCGGGCCTTCGCCGCACGCGAGCAGGGGACGCTGCCGGTCCGGGCGCTGCCGCGCTCGCTGGCGCTGCCCGCGGCGGCGCTGCTCGGCTTCGCCTGCGTCTCGCTGCTCTGGGCCGACTATCCGCGCGCGGGAGTGGAGGTGCTCGTCTTCTTCCTGCTGCCGTTCGCGGTGCTGCTCGGCACGCTGGCGCGGTCGCCGTTCCCCGACTGGATGCCGCGCGCGCTGGCGACGGTGACGATCGCGATGGCGTCGCTGTTCGCGGTGATCGGGCTGTTCCAGGCCGCGACGCGCGAGCTGTTCTTCTTCGCACCGAACCTCGCGCTGTCGAACGCCAACTCGAACTTCTTCCGCGTCACCTCGCTGTTCGGCGACCCGAGCCTCTACGGGCGCCACGTCGTCGTCGGGCTCGCGGTCGTCCTGGCGCTGATGGCGCTGCGGCGGATCGGCCTGCGGCTGGCGACCGGGTTGGTCGTCCTGCTCTGGGCTGGTCTGTTCGTCTCCTACTCGCAGTCGAGCATGATCGCGCTGGTCGTCGTGACGCTGGTGATCGCGGCGCTGACCGGGACGCGGCGGGTCCGACTGGCGGTGGTGGGAACGTTCGCGCTGGTGGCGGTGCTGATGGTCGGCTATCTGGTCTCGATCCCGATCCGTGGCGACTCGCTGCGCAACGAGACCGCCGACCGGTCGCAGCGGGTCGAGGAGACGCTGCGCGTGATCGAGCGCCATCCAGTCGTCGGCGTCGGCGTCGGCGGCCAGCCAGACGCCAGCCGCCGGCTCTCCGAGCGCGACCGCCCGACGCCGAACTTCGTCTCGCACACCGCGCCGCTGACCGTCTTCGCCGAGCTGGGCGCGGTCGGCGTGGCGCTGCTCGCCTGGCTGCTGTTCGGCGCCGTGCGGATGCTGGCCGCGGTGCGCCGGCTCGAGCCCGGCGTCGGACTGGCGCTGCTGGCGGTGCTGCTCGGCGTCTTCGTCCAGTCGCTCTTCTATCCCGGCTTCCTCGAGGATCCGCTGACATGGCTGGCGCTCGGCGCCGGCGCCGGCTACCTGACCTGGCCGCGCCGCGACGACGGCACCGGCCGCGGCGAAGTGGTCTACGACGGCGATCCGGCCGAGGCGACAGCTTGAGCGGCGACGGGCCAGCTCCCGCCGAGCGCGGCTCGCTCGGCGAGACGCTCGGCCTCTCTGGGCGCCTGTCCGCCACCGGCTTCTGGGGCCTGCTGGCGGTCCTGCTCGGCCTGATCGCGATCAACCTGCCGGAGCTCGGCTCGGACCCGTGGCCGTTCAGGCCGGGCGCGGTCGACCCCGGCGGGCTGCTCGGCCCGCTGGTGCGCGCGGCGGGCGAGGAGTGGGACGTCGGGGTCGCACGCGCCGCCTGCTTCCTCGCCGGGTTGGCGCTCGCCCTGATCGCCGCCTGGGCGCTGCGCCGCCCCGAGCGCGACTGGCCCGCCTGGACCGGTACCGCGATCGCCGTCGGCGTCGCGCTGGCGCTGCTGCTGCCCTCAACGCTGCTCCAGGTCGGGCTGCGCGACGCGACCGAGCCGTGGTTCTTCACGAACGACTCGACGTTCCAGATCGACCTCGCCGGCGACCTCGTCCTCCAGGGCGAGAACCCCTACGGCCACGACTACCGCTTCTCCGGCATGGAGCGCTTCTACAGCTTCGACGGCGAGGCCTCGGAGCGGATTCGCGAGCGCGAGGTCCCGCTCGTCCACTACGCCTACTTCCCCGGCACCGCGATCAGCGCCGCCGGCTGGCAGGCAGTGGTCCCCGCGCCGTTCGACGACTACCGGATGTTCGTGCTGCTCGCGACGCTCGCCGGCTTCTTCGCGGTGCTCGCGTTCCGCGGGCCGCTGGCCTGGCGACTGGCACTCGGCGCGGTCGTCGTCGCCAACCCGATCGCCGTCCGCTCGGCCTGGTTCGGCCAGAACGACGCTCCCGCGCTGACGCTGACGATCCTCGCCTTCGCGCTCGCCACCCGCAGCCGCTTCCGCTGGGCCGCGGTCGCGCTCGCCGCCGCCGTCCTGTTCAAGCAGTTCGCCGTCGTCGCGATCCCGTTCCTCGCGCTGATGGCCGCAAAGCAGGGCGCGGGCGTGCGCGAGTCCGCCGCCGGCACCTCCCTGCGCGAGCAGCTCTCCGGCGGTGTCGGCCGCGAGCTGCTGCGCTGCGGCGCCATCTTCGCGGCGGTGATCGCCGTCGCCTGCCTGCCGTTCGTCGTCGCCGACCCGACCGCCTTCTGGGAGGACACCGTCGAGTTCGGCGCCGGCACCTACAAGATCGTCGGCTACGGCCTCTCGGCGATGCTCGTCCGCGCCGGCATCCTCGCCGACCGCGACGGCGCCTACCCCTTCGCCCTGATCGCGATCCTCACCTGGCTCCCGCTGACCGCCTACCTGCTCTACACCGTCAACCGCGCCCGCCAGCTCTGGCCCGCGGCGGCCGCATTCGCGATCTCGATCCTGGTGCTCCTCTTCATCGGCCGCACCTTCAACAACTACTACCTCGTCTGGCCGCTCACCGGCGCCATCGTCGCCGGCGCGATCGCCTGCTGGGAGCGCGGGCGAAGCAAGACGACCGTCGAGGGCTGACGAAGCAACGATGAGGGTCGTCGAGCTGTCCAATCACCCACGGGCGCTGATGCGGCAGGCGGCCGAGCAGCGCCAGGCGGAGCAGGCGGCCGCGGAGGCCCGCTGCGAGTCCGCCGCCGAGGAGCAGCAGATTCGAATCGCCGAGCTGCGCGGGGAGCGCGCCCAGGCACGTTCGGAGCGACGCTGGTGGGCTTGGTGGCGGCTCGGCTTCCCGCTTCGAAGAGCCGAGCGGAACATGCCCCGCCCCCCGGCGCCGGCTCCCGGGCCAAGCGATCGCGAGCAGGCGCTCGCCGCCGGCATGGAGGGCGAGTCGCTCGTCGAGGAGTACCTCCAGTCGATGCTCGACGATGACTGGACGCTGGTCCGGGGCTATCGCAATCGCCGCGGGGAGATCGATCACATCCTGCTCGGCCCCACGCGGATCGTCGCCATCGAGGTCAAGCACCGCAACGCCACCGTGCACTGCAACGGCGACGAGTGGTGGTTCGACAAGTTCGACCGCTACGGGAACCTGGTCGAACAGGGCTCGCTCGCCGACCGGCGAGGGCGCTCGCCGAGCCAGCAGCTCAACCAGCCCGTCGACGAGCTGCTGAAGTTCCTGACATCACGCGGCCTGCTGCCCGAGATCGTACGAGTCGTGTATCTCAGCCACGACCGCTCGATGCTCGGAAACTGCGAAAGCCCGACCGTCCACATCTGCACGTCGCCCGACTACATCCTCACGCTCGCAACGCCCGAGTTCGCCACGCTGCGGATGCCGCCCGAGCAGCTTGCCCAGATCGAGGCGCTCATCATTCGCGACCATCGCTTTCACGAAACACGCCGACGGCCGCGATAGCTCCCCGGCGGGCTACCTTCCAGCGCGCTGCTTCTGTCTCGTCGGCTTCTGCGCGGCCTTCGGCTTCACCGGCTTGAGGCCGTAGAGCATGCTGCGGCCGGTCAGGTAGACGCGATCCTGGTCGGCGACGATCGGGGAGGCGTACTTGCCGGCGTTGTTACGCCAGACCTGCTTGCCGGTCCTGGCGTTGAAGGCGGTGGTCGAGTCGACGCCCTGCTTGACGAAGCGCTGGGCGGCCGAGCCGCAGGTGGCGCAGGTGGCGGCGTAGACGAGGCCGTCGAGCACGACGGGCGGGGCGTGGACCGAGCTCGGCATCTCCTTCTGCCAGACGGTGTCGCCGGTGGCGGCGTCGAGCGCGTAGAGCTTGCCGTCGTAGGTGCCGACGTAGACCTTCTTGTCGAAGACGGCGCCCGAGCCGTAGATGTAGGTCCCCAGCGGCTTCGCCCAGAGCAGGTTGCCGGTCTTCGCGCCGTAGGCGTACATCGTGCCGTCGGTCGAGCCGATGTAGATCCGGCCGTAGGCGGCGACCGGCGCCGCGTAGAAGAACTCGGTCGCGTCGCTGGCGCTCCAGGCCTGCTGGCCGGTGCCGGCGTTGAGCGCGTAGAGCGTGCCGGAGTCGTTGGCGATGTAGATGCGGCCCTTCAGGTACGCCGCCGAGTTGTTGACGCGGTCGCCCGTCTGGTGGGCCCAGACCTGCTTGCCGGTCTTGGCGTCGATCGCGTAGACGTTGCCGTCCCAAGACCCGACGTAGAGCTTGCCGTTGCGCAGCAGCGGCGACGACTCGATCGGCTGCGCGTTGAAGCGCCACTTCGGCCGGCCGGTGCGGGCGTTCATCGCGATCAGGAAGCCGGTCGGGTTGCCGGCGTCCTGCGGGCACGGGTTGCTCAGGTCGCCGACCCAGTCCATGTACGACTGGTAGATCGTGTTGTCGGCGATCGTCGGCGCCGAAGCGGCGCAGCGCTTGAAGTCCTTGCGCTTGAAGACGGGCTTGCCGGTCCTGCCGTTGAGCGCGAAGAAGAGCCCCTTCTGCTGAGCGACGTAGACGTTGCCGTAGGCGGCCGACGGCGGGTACTCGAGCGAGTCGAGCGCGTCGAGACGCCAGATCCGCTTGTAGGGCGGCCGGTGCTTGTAGGGAGCGGCCTTGGTCCGCTGCAGGTCGTAGCCGAACGTCGGCCACGGCTCGGCGATCTCCGGCGGCAACTTCGGCTTCTCCGGCCCAGCGTCGGCGTCGAACTCAACGGTCGCCGAGCCGCGCTTCTCCGGCGGGTCCTCGTCGCTCAAGTAGAGGTACGCACCGGCGCCGACCGCGATCAGGGCAACGACGGCGCCAATAATCAGGAGGGGGCGCCTCATCGCGTCGCAGGATTGCAGACGTCGCGGAGCGAGGCGCGGGTCAGCGGCCGAGCAGCTGCCAGATCCGCTTGGTGATGCGCGGAACCTCGACGTCGAGCGCACGCTCGTCGAGCTGGCGCGTCCACCGCGGCGAGCCGACGCGGATCACGGTGCCCTTGCCGAGCCGGTAGCCGACGAAGGCCGGCTGGCCCGGGTCGCGGCCGGCGGCCGACAGCAGGCGGGCGTCCTCGGGCAGCGAGACCGAGCGGTCGATCAGCCCGAACTCGCCGAACAGGCTGTCGACGCTCGAGAAGAGCCGCAGCCGATCCTCCTCGACCGACAGCGGCGCCGGCGGGTCGACGCGCTCGGGGCGGACGCGCTCGCCGAACAGATCGTCAGGTCGCGGCGGGCTGGGGAAGCGCAGCCGGTCGCCGGTCAGCGCGACGGAGCGGCGCAGCGACTCGCCGCCGAAGATCGCGACCGCCTTGCCCTGCTCGGTCACCTCGCCGAGCAGTCGCTCACGCAGCCGCCGCGGCAGCCAGATCGCGCTGCCGCCAACGGCGATCCCCGGCGCGTTGCCGAGCGCTGGGCCCTCGCCGCGTGCGAGCGAGAGGTCGGTCGTCAGGTCATGGGCGAGCCGCGCGTGGTCGAGGAAGCTCAGCAGCGGCGCGCTCTGACGAACCAGGCCGGTGGGAAGCCGCCCGCCGGCATACGGCCGCTCGGCCGGGATCGAGCCGCTGTCCTCGAGCGTGTCGGCAAAGCCATCGAGATCCGAGTCGAACGGGTTGACGCCCTGCCAGGAGATCGCGGGGAGCACGACCAGCGGCCGCGGCCGGTCGGCCGGCACGCCCTTCGGTGGGAGGCCAGCGACGACGAGCGGCCAGCTCGCGCCGCGAACCGGGCCGTCGCCGCGTCGCGCGCGCCGTGCGGCTGCTGGGTCGTCTCCGCCCGCGGTCCCGCGCGTCTCACGCACACCGCGTGCTTCGACCCGCACCACGTAGACGCCGCTGCGCGCATCGTCCGGCAGCCGCACCCGCAGCACCCCGCCGCGACGGTCGCCCTGCTTCAGCGCGCGGTTCGAGCCGAGCCGCGTCAACCTCCACTCGAAGCGACGCGCCGACGGCCCCACGCGCAGCTTCGCCAGCGAGCCGGCGGGAACGACGCCGCCGGGCCCCTCGAGCGTCAGCCGCCTGACCGCAACGCCGGTGCCGGGCAGCGCTGTCTTCGCGGATGGAACGCCGGGCGGACCCAGTGCCTCGTTGCCGGCCTTGTCACGCACGCGGACCTGGAACGCGTAGTCGCCGTCGACGGCGTAGTCGCCGCTGATGACGCGCCCGTTCCAGACGCCTTGGCGGCGCTCGTCGCCGCGGAAGCGGTCGACGATCCGCGGCTCGCCGTCGTCGGTCCGCCAGACGCGGAACTCCGGCCCGCGCGTGCTCGGCCCGCGGTAGCGGATCGTGACGGCCACCCGCCTGCCGTTCGACGGATCGACGACGCCCGGCTCGGCCGAGCGCAGCATCGCCCGCGGCGGGGTCGTGTCGACGACGATCTCCTTGAAGGAGTCGAGCCGTCGCCCCTCCTTGCGTCGCACGACGCGCATCCGGTAGACGCCATCGGCCACGACGTTGCCGTCGTCGTCGCGGCCGTTCCACCAGAAGCGCCAGCGCCTGTCGCCGGCGAGCTCGCGGTCGTCGGCCAGCTCGCGCACCTCGTTGCCGTCCATGTCGATGATCGAGAACGACACCTCAGCCGTCTCGGACAGATCGAAGCCGACCCGCACCCGGTCGCGCACCCCGTCGCCGCTCGGCGAGAAGTAGATCGGCGCGACCGAGAAGCGCAGCACGACCGGCATCTCGGTCTTCAGCACCTGCGTGACGACGAACGCGCCCGCGGTGACGAGGACGAGCAAGGCGAACACCACGCGGACCAGGCGGCTCGACTGCACGCCGCGGAACGCTATTCGAGCGGCGGCCCCATTGCGCGGGCCGGGGCGGCTCGTTGCGGCGATCAGTCGAGCGAGCCAGCCGGTGCGACCCACTCGCTCTCGAACTCGAGCGACGTATGGGCGGCGATGACGTCATAGTCGCGGTCGTAGTGGAGGACTCCGTGCCCGGAGTGGTGGGCGCAGGCCGCGAGCATCAGATCCGCCGGCGCGAGACGGTGATGGCCGACGGCGGCCAGCTCGGACTGCGCCCTCAGCGCCAGCCGCTCGACGTCGGCGGTCATCTCGACTCGCGGCAGTAGCTGGAGCCTGCCGATCTGCGCGTCGTGCTCACCGCCTGATCGCGCGGAGAAGCCGGCCTCGAGCAGGAAGGGCAGGCAGACCACGATGTCGCCCACCGCGAGGGCCGCCTCGAATCGGCCGCGCGCGCCCAGCTGGCGCCGACGCGCCCAAGCCGAGTTGTCGATCAACAGCACGTCAGCGCTCGTCGTCGTCCGCGATCAGGCCGAGGTACTTGACCTCGTCCGCCGCCGCGATGTCGGGCTCGATGTCGCCCTCGCGGATCTCCCACAGGAGCCATTCCCGCGCGGCGCGCGCCGCGGGGCTCTCCTCCCGCAGCTCCCGCAGCTTCGCGCGCGCGCCGAGCATCGCGAGCTCGCCAAAGTCGATCCGGCCGCGTCCAAGCGCTGAGCGCAGCTCCTCGAGCACCTCGTGCAGCACAGGCGTCTCGGTGATCGTGTGTCGGGGATGGGAAGTCGGCATCCACATCAGTGTAGCACCGTGCTGTACCGGCTGTCCGAGAATCTCAGCGACCATGCCGGCCACGCTACGCGCTGTCCGGTAACGGGAAGCGCCTTCACCGCGACAGCCGCGTAACGGCAAAGCGACGAGAATCCCGCCATGCGCGTCCGCCTCGTCGACCCGCCGGCCTATACGCCGCCGTACGACCATGCGCTGGCGGGCGCGCTCGCGCGCGCGGGCGCGAGCGTCGAGCTGTCGACGAGCCGGCCCGCCTACGACGCGCCGGTCGGCGACGGGTTCGCGGTGCGTGAGGACTTCTACCGCCGGGCGATGGCGCGCGATCGCCCGACCAACGCACGCCGGGCAATGCGGCTGGCCGAGCACCTGCCGGACATGCTGCGCCACCGCCGCGTCGGTGGGGGCGGGGTCGACGTCGTCCACTACCAGTGGCTGACGATCGAGGCGCTCGACGCGGCGCTCCTGGCGCGCGGCGTCCCGCGCGTGTTCACCTCGCACAACGTGCTGCGCCGCGGCGCGGGCCGGCTGCGCGAGGCGGGGCCGCGTCGCGTCGCGGTCGCCGCCGACGCGCTCGTCGTCCACACCCGTGGCAGCGCCAGCGCGATGACCGAGCGCTACGACGTCGACCCGGCGAAGGTTCACGTCATCCCGCACGGCGCGTTCGACTATCTCGCCACTCGAGCCCACGAGACGCCGCTGCCGCGCGAGCTCGCCGCCGTCGAGGGTCCGGTGATCCTGAGCTTCGGCATCCTGCGCCCCTACAAGGGCGTCGACGTGCTGATCGAGGCGTTCGACGGGATCGAGGGCGCCGAGCTGTGGATCGTCGGCCGGCCGTGGATGGACATCGAGCCCTTGCGCGCGGCCGCCGCGCGCGCCAGCGGCACTGTCCGCTACGTCGACCGCTTCGTCGCCGAGGACGAGCTGCCCGCCTACTTCCGCCGCGCCGACGTCGTGGCCCTGCCCTACCGCGACATCGACCAGTCCGGCGTCCTATACACCGCACTCGCCTTCGGCAAGGCGATCGTCGCCTCCTCGATCGGCGGCTTCGCCGAGGTCGCCGAGGATCACGCCGCGCTCGTCCCCGTCCCGCCCGGCGACCCAAACGCCCTCCGCGCCGCCCTCGCCGCCCTCGCCTCCGACCCGGCCGCCCGCGCCGCCCAAGAGGCCCGCGCCGCCGCCGCCGCCGCCGGCCCCTACTCCTGGGACGAGGCGGCGCGCCTTACGCTGGCTCTCTACGAGGAGGTGGCCGAGCGGTGAGATGCGTCTACATGGGCAAGCACAAGCGCTCCGTGGTGGGAGGGCTGGAGCACCTGCTGGCGACCGGCTGGGATGTCGTGGCGGTCGTGGCGCCGCCGGCCGACGAGCGGGCGGCCGAGACGCAGCGGCTCGACCTCGCCGCTGAGCGCGCCGGCCTGCCGCTGGTGTCCGACGACGACCTCTACGCGGCGATCGCCAATCCCGCCGGCGGGGTCGACCTGACCGCCATCGACGCCGTCTTCTCGTTCCTCTTCTGGAAGCGGATCCGGTCGCCGCTGATCGAGTTGGGAACCCGGGGCTGCCTGAACTTCCACCCGGCGCCGCTGCCCGACATGCGCGGCCTCGGCGGCTACAACGTGGCGATCCTCGAGGACTGGCCGGAGTGGGGCGTCTCGGTCCACGTCGTCGACGGCGAGTTCGACACCGGCGACCTCGTCCGCGTCGACCGGTTCCCGATCGACCGCGCGCGCGAGACCGCGCTGTCGCTCGACTTCCGCAGCCAGCGCAAGCTGCTCGAGCTGTTCCGCTGGACGACCGGCGAGCTCGCAGCCGGTCGCGAGCTGCCGCGGGCGCCTCAAGGCGAAGGTCGCTACGTGACGCGCGCGGAGTTCGAGGCGCTGCGGGCGATTCGCCTCGACGACCCGCCCGACCTGACCGCCCGCCGTATCCGCGCCTACTGGTACCCGCCCCACGACGGCGCCACGCTCGAGCTGGACGGCCAGACCGTGACCCTGCTTGACCGCGGTCTGCTCGCCGAGGTCGCGGAGGCCTACCGCGACGCCGGGGTGCAGCCTTGAGCGGAGCGACGGGCGCTACTGGTTCTGGTCCGCTCCGGTGACGACCACGACGGTCGCGTCACCGGCCAGCGCCTGGCTCTCGGCGTCGATCGCCTCGCGCTGGGAGATGCTGAGGCGGCGACCCACGTCGGCCGCCTCGCGCTCCGCGCCAGGCGCGTAGAGCACGACCGACTCGGCTCGCTCCTGGTCGAAATTGTTCGTCACGGTGCCGAGCTGGAAGCCCTCGCCGACGATCTTGTCGCCGACGGTCGCGGCGAGGCCGGGGACGGTGGTTCCGTTGAGCACGGCGACCGTGACCTGCGCGGGATCGATCGCAGGCGCGGAGCTGCCGCCGTCGTTGCCCGATCCACCGCTGCCGTCGTTGGTCCCGCCCGTGGCCAGGCCGGCGTCGCTGCCACCGCCGTCCGAGCTGTCGTCGCCACCGGTGAGCTGCAGGACGCCGAAGGCGACGACCGCGATCGCGACCATCGCCGCCACGACGAGCAGGACCGAGCGGCGCCCGCCTCCGCTCGAGGGCGCCTCGTCCTCGGACTCCGGCCGGCTCTCGGCGTACGGCGGCAGGATCGCCCCGCGATCGCGCGCGTAGCCGGTCGCCGGCGCCGGGGCACCGCGACGCTGATAGGGCCGCGGCGGCGTCGGTGGGCGCGGGGCGCTAGCGGCCGGCGTGGCCGGCACCATGTCGTGCTCGTCGGTGAAGTCGATGTCGGAGTGCTCGTCCTCGGGCCGCCACTCGCCGGTACCGGGGTCGTCGTCTCCGAGCTCGTCCGCCTCGAGCACGTCGCCCTCGAACTCGTCGCCCTCGAACTCGTCGCCCTCGCCGGTGTCGCCGGTGCGATAGACGGCGGTCTCGTCCGTCACCTCGCCCGGGTCGTCCTCCGGCACGTCGTCGAAGCCTTCGTCCGTCTCGCCGACAGCGCCCGCCGTGGCCTCCTCGCCGTCGCCATCCTCGTCGCCCTCCGGCGGAGGCGGCGGTGGATGCACGACCGTGTCCATCGCCGTGATGTCCTGCTCCTCGTTCCCGTCCAGCTCCCGATCGCCAGTCGCTTCCTCGTCGGCCGCCGCGGCTCCGGCAGCAGCGGGCGTCGCGGGCGCGGGACCGCGCGCGATCGCGGGAGCGGCGCCCACCGCGGACGCCGCGGCGGCACCCGGCGTCGCGGGCTGCGCCCCGGGCGGTCGCGGCACCGGCGGCGGCGTGCCGCCCGGCACCGGCCGGGTCGCTGGCCGCGCGATCGGCTGCGCCACCACGCCGCGGGGCTCGGCGGCGACGGTCGAGGGCCCGCGCTCGGGCGCACGGCCCGCCCACTCGCGCAGGCGCTTCACATCGCGCGCCTGCGAGAAGTAGAGGGCGGACAGCACCGCCAGTCCGAGGACGGCGGCGAAGCCCGCGTACGAGCCGATCTCTTGGATGATCTCCATAGAAGAAGTTGGTGAACTCTAGTCCGCGTCCACGGCGGCAAGCGCACGCTCGGCCGAAAGCTCGGCGACGGCGCTCGCCAGAGCGGCCGCGTCGCCGTTGTAGACGAGCTCCTCGATCCGCGCGAAAGCGCCCTCGACCCAGTCGGGATCGAGTCGTGGCCGGACCGCGGCGACGATCTTCTCGGCCGGCGTCGGCTGCGGACGCTCGCCGGGGTCGAACAGCTCCTCGTGGATCTTCTCGCCCGGGCGCCGCCCGACGATCTCGATCGCGATGTCGACGTCGGGCTCCTTGCCGGAGAGCCGGATCATGTTGCGCGCCAGATCGACGATCCGCACAGGGTCGCCCATCTCGAGCACGAAGACCTGCGAGCCGGTCGTCAGGTCGCCGGAGCGGATGATCAGCTGGACCGCCTCGGGGATCGTCATGAAGTAGCGCGTCATCGCCTCGTCGGTCACCGTCACCGGACCGCCGGCGGCGATCTGACGACGGAAGATCGGCACAACCGAGCCCGACGAGCCGAGCACGTTGCCGAACCGCACCGCCGCGAAGCGCGTGCCGTGGAAGCGGTTCTGGGCCGCCTCGATCGCCCACTCGGCGAGCGCCTTCGAGGCGCCCATCACGGTCGCCGGCGCGACGGCCTTGTCGGTCGAGACGAGGATGAAGCGCTCGGCGCCGGACTCGCCGGCCGCCGCCGCCACGATCCGTGTCGCGACCGCGTTGTTGCGCACCGCCTCGACCGGGTTCTCCTCCATCAGCGGAACGTGCTTGTAGGCGGCGGCGTGGAAGACGACCGTCGGGCGCTCCTCGGCGAACAGCTCGCCCATCCGCGTGGCGTCCTTGCAGTCCGCCAGCACGGCGACGAGGTTGCCGAAGTGGCGGTCGTCCTCCAGCTCGCGGCGGATCTCGAAGAGGTTGTTCTCGGCGTGGTCGACGAGCACCAGCCGCTTCGGCTTGACGCGCGCGATCTGGCGGCAGAGCTCGGATCCGATCGAGCCGCCGGCGCCGGTCACCAGCACGACTTCGCCGGTCAGGTAGGCGCCGACGCGGTCGACCTCGACGCGCACCGGCTCGCGCCCGAGCACGTCCTCGACCTGGACCTCGCGCACCTGGCGCAGCAGGTTCGTCCCGCGCGACAGCAACTCGAAGGTCGTCGGCAGCGTGCGGACCGGGATGTTGCGCTCGCGGCAGGCGGTGACGACCTTCTGGCGCAGCATGCCCGGCGCCGAGGGGATCGCGATGACGACCTCGTCGGGCTTGGTGTCGTCGAGCACGCGCG